>LSQX01037012.1_pt1 | contig 80281 bp, 59 predicted proteins | sample 654561 | NCBI WGS metagenome assembly LSQX01 (sample SAMN04489861, study PRJNA283612) | anaerobic digester metagenome | isolation source: 4 biogas reactors fed with cattle manure at either 37C or 55C with and... | place: Denmark: Kongens Lyngby | collected 2014
AACGCGCGCTTTAAAAGTGACACATACTCCTCTCCAAGCGGGGCAAGCCCCTTGTAGAGAATCTCCTTGGCCTCATCGAACGTGTAGTGCGGATCAAAATCCTCGACCAGCGGCACGTACATATCGTAAGAGTGAAGCTCGTCCACCCCGAGCATGCGTTTGCGAAGGCGTACGTAGCGGTGCAAGAGCGGCAAGCGCTCATTGACCGCCTCAAGCAGACTGTCATAGACCGATTCAGGAATCACATTCCTGAACAGTGACGCCTCGCGTCCCGACTCAAACCCGCGAATTGTCTTGTTATACGTATTGACACGGATCGCATTGGTGAGCGTCGTCGCGCACGTATTACGGAACTGTCCGAATGTCTTATACATACTCGTGAACGCATCGCGTCGCACACGCGGATCTCTATTTTCAAGATACAAACCAAAGTGAGAGTGAGACATCTCGACCATCTCGCCTTTTTCATTCTCAATAGGATCGAACGTCATATCGGCGTTAGAGAGAATGCCGTATGTCTCATCGGCGCCATCAAAAATCTGGCTCGCGCGGGCAAGAAGCGCCTCTTCCTTCGGCGAGAGCTGATACTTCTTCTCCCTTAGAATATTGTCAAAAAAATGACGATACGCCTGAAGATCTGAATTCTCTTCGATAAACCGGTTGAGCGTGTCCTCTGGAATGTTGGCGATCTCCGGCTCAAACCAGGCATCGTCGCCCATCATGGCCGCAAGCAGCGCACCGAGGCGACCTTTCATCGCAAGGAAAACGGGATCGGCTGTGTCCTCATCACTGCGGTGAAACGCATAGATAGCCAGTCTTGTGAGCTCATCCATAATCGCCTCACGGCTCTTGATGGCAACCAACAGCGTGTCCGCGGATTCCGCGAGCTTGCCCTGGTATTTTGTAATGGCATCCTTCTTCGAAGACACGTCGACAAAAGAAGCCTCCCAGGCCTCCAGGGAAGGAAAGACGGTTGTCATATCCCACGTCTGTTCAACGGGTACCTGCGACCGCTTGACCTGCTTAACCGCTTGGCGTGTTTCTGTTTGTTCTTCATATTTCTCGATCTGCATGCTTACTCTCCTCACTGGTAATCTCCTCTATTGACAGCCGCACTCGCGGTATTCTAGTCGTCTAACTCGCGGTCTGTGTCAACAATCTCCAAGTCGACCTCATCATCCTCATCTGCTTCACAGACAAAGGGAGTATCGCTCTCATCTTCCGGCAGCACTTCTCCGTTGACGGCTTCGTGCTCATCATCGTCGTCGCCTGACACGATACTCATATCGACGACCAGTCCCTCACGGCTTCTCATCAAGGTGACACCCGAGGTATTGCGACCTAAGATCGGAATCTCTCCCGCTCTGAAGCGGATAATAATCCCCAGATCGTTTATGAGCAGGACATCGTCCGAGTCATTGACTTGCGCCACTCCCACCAGCATGCCTGTCCGCTTGGTCGTCCTATACGTAATCAATCCCTTGCCGGCTCTATTCTGACTGCGGTACTCAGACAGCTGAGAGCGCTTGCCAAATCCGTGTTCCGTGACGACAAGCAATGTGTCGTCCGAATCAGTCGCGATCATACCAATCACGGAATCGTCTTTGCCAAGCCTTATGCCGCGAACTCCCATCGTATTGCGCGCCGTCGCGCGCACTGACACTTCGGGGAACCGGATTGACATGCCTTTGCGTGTCGCGAGGATAATGTCGTGGTCATCGTCTGACAGACGCACATTCACAAGTTTGTCGCCTTCACGCATATTGATCGCGATCAAGCCATTCTTGTTGATGTTCGCGTATCCCAACAGCGCCGTCTTCTTGACCATTCCCTTTTCTGTGGCCGTCACAAGGTAGCCACCCTGATCGAATGAATCGATTTGAATCAAGGTACGCACCTTCTCATCCGGATCAAGGTGAAGCAGGTTGACGATGGCCATACCGCGCGCCATCCGGCCTGATTCGGGGATTTGATAACCCTTCAAGCGGTAACACTTCCCAAAGTCAGTGAAAAACAACAAGATCTGATGTGTCGACGTGATGAGGATCGTGTCAACAAAGTCATCCTCTCGCGTCTGCATGGCCGTAATCCCGCGGCCGCCCCTGTGTTGAGCGCTGTATACGTCTACGGGAAGTCGCTTGATGTAGCCCGCGTGTGTCATCGTGACGGCGATTTGTTCTTCCTCAATCAACTCTTCATCGTCGATCTCAAACTCGCCGGAGGGCAGAATCTCGGTGCGGCGGTCATTGCCGTAACGGTCCGAAATAGCCATGAGCTCATCCTTCATCATGCCGTTTAGGAGTTCTCGGTCGCCCAGAATTAGGCGAAACCCGGTAATTTTCTCCGTCAGATCCTCATTCTCGGCCATTAGTTTATCGCGCTCAAGTCCGGACAAGCGTCCGAGCCGCATATCGACCACGTGTTGCGCCTGTTTATCTGAAAATCCGAAACGCTCGCAAAGCGCGGCTTTGGCTGTCTCTTCATCCTTGGAACCGCGGATAATAGCGATGACTTCATCGATGTGATCGATCGCGAGTTGCAGACCTTCGACGAGATGCAGGCGTGCCTCCGCCCGCGCGAGGTCAAAGTTGATCCGCCTTGTAATCACTTCGTGTTGATGCCCTATGAAATGATCCAAGATCTCCTTGAGACTGAGTTGCCTGGGTACGGGCTTCCCGTCTTCCATGACAAGTGCCAGCAAGTTGGCGCTAAAGGTATCCTGCAGTTGCGTATGGCGGTACAGTTGATTCAAAACGACCATCGGGGTTGCGTCACGTTTGAGTTCCACAACAATTCTGATATCGTCGTGACGATCTGACTCGTCGCGAACATCGGAGATTCCCTCAATGCGCTTGTCTTTGACTAGATCGGCCGTGCGTTCGATGAGGCGCGCTTTATTAACCATATAGGGCAATGATTTAATCACAATGCGGTAACGGTTGCCGGCCATCTCTTCAATGTCGGCATGGCCGCGCACCACAATGCGGCCGCGACCGCGCCTGTAAGCGGCACGACTCCCGGAAATGCCCATGATTTGACCGCCGGTCGGAAAGTCAGGCGCCGGAATAAATTCCATCAAGTCATCGCTTGTGGCGTCGGGATTGTCGATCAGGTGAATGGTGCCTTCAATCACCTCGCGCAAATTGTGAGGCGGAATGTTGGTCACCATGCCGACGGCGATGCCCGTGGAACCTGAAACGAGCAGGTTCGGGAATCCTGCCGGCAACACAATGGGCTCTTGGAACCGCTCGTCGTAGTTGAGCTTAAAATCGACCGTGTTTTTGTTGAGATCACTCATCATCTCACAACCAAGACGCGTCAAACGGGCTTCCGTATAACGGTACGCCGCCGGCGGGTCTCCGTCTCGTGATCCGAAGTTACCGTGGCCGTCAACTAAGGGGTGACGCATAGAGAAATCCTGCGCCATCCGGACAAGCGCGTCGTAAACGCTCTGGTCTCCGTGAGGATGGAAACGTCCGAGGACGTCACCGATGGTGGTCGCGCACTTGCGATGGGGTTTGTCCCACGTAAAGCCCTGGTCGAACATGGAATAAAGGATTCTGCGGTGAACGGGTTTCAAACCGTCANNAGGATCCTTCTGTGGACCGGTTTCAACCCATCTCTAATATCAGGTAAAGCACGATCTGTAATAACACTCATCGCGTAATCGATGAATGATTTTTTCATTTCCTGATCGAGATCAACGGGGATTAATGGATTTTGTGGATTCTTGAATGCCTCGTCGATGGTTGCTTCGCGCAATTGATAATCGAATTTTTTACTTGGCTCTGACGCCATTGGGTCCTCCCTGATTGACTGGATTATTTCTAGAAAACTAAGATAAATCGGTCGTTTATTTCATCTGATATTCTACCACAAGCGCGAGATTCCCGCCGTGCGCGACGCGACAGGATAGGGTATGAGCTCTTTTATTATAAGTGGGTTAAAGAGGTGAGTTGCGTATGGTCACCATACGACGCGGATAACGGAAAGCGGTCATCTCTTTTTTGCTGATTATGACAAGCGAGCGCGGCCAATCCATGCCGGGGAGCTCATAGCGGATGACCTCCTCAAGTTCGCCTCCAAGCATACGGATCGCGCGCTTGGATTGTGCTGTTTGGTCGTCACTGCCCTTCATCGCGATCAAACGGCCCCCCCGTTTGACAAGAGGCAAACACAGCTCCGACAGGACAGGCAGAGCGGTCACGGCGCGGGCGACAGCAACATCGTAACAGTCGCGAAAATCTTGATCCCGGCCGAGATCCTCCGCCCGAGCATGAAGCGCGGTCGTTGCGTCTAGTTCCAAAAGATCGATGACTTTCTGCAAAAAGGTGACCTTCTTTAATGTGGCATCCACAAGCGTCACATCGAGATCCGGACGAACAATGCGCAGCGCGAGTCCGGGAAATCCCGCCCCCGTTCCGATATCGATCAGCGTCGCGTTTTCCGGTATATGCGCTGAGACGCGCCAACTATCCTCTAGGTGGAGCGTCGCGATCGCCTCGTCGTCTGTGATCGCCGTAAGATTGATCTTGTCATTGGTCTCCTTTAGCAGCTCAATGAACTCACACACCTGTTCCGTCATGCCGACGGACAGCTCAATACCCGCGCGGTGGGCGGCCTGCTCGACGAGAAGTCTATTCACGGGAAACCGCTTGTCCTTTGTGTTGCTCAAGCCAGACAAGGAGCACTTGGATGTCCGCGGGCGAAACGCCGGAGATGCGGCTTGCCTGCCCAACGGAACCGGGTTTGCGAACGGCAAGCTTTTGACGCGCCTCTAACCGCAACCCGCGTATCGCATCGTAGGCAATATCGTTAGGAAGTCGGCGGTGTTCAAGCTTGCGGAATCGCTCGACGCGGTTGTGTTCAAGGCGAATATAGCCCTCGTACCTGATTTGGATCTCAGCGGATTCACAGACCGACGGCAAAAGCGTCGGGCGTTCCGGATCCAAGGGGGCAAGTGTCCCGTAACTGAGCTCCGGCCGTTTCAAGAGTTGATATAAACTGGTTGTGCGTCTAAGCGGCGTGCTGCCCGCGTCTTCCAAAATTTTATCGGACAGATCGCTTTTTTTAACAAGTGTATCTTTGAGACGATCTTTTTCCTCTTTGATAGCGGCTTGTTTGCTCAGGAAACGCTGATACCGTTGTTCCGACAGCAGTCCGATCTTATATCCGATCGGCGACAATCGAGCGTCGGCATTGTCCTGGCGAAGGATCAAGCGATATTCGGCGCGCGACGTCATCAGGCGGTACGGTTCGTTGGTCCCCTTTGTCACAAGGTCATCGATCAGAACACCGATGTAGCCTTCAGACCGGTCAATGATGAGCGGCTCCTCGCCCTTTTGCCGCAGGACAGCGTTGATGCCTGCCATCAACCCTTGTGCGGCTGCCTCCTCATATCCCGACGACCCGTTGATCTGACCCGCGAGAAATAAACCTTCGATGTTATTGACCTCAAGCGACAACTTGAGAATGGTGGGGTCAACACACAGGTATTCAATGGCGTAGGCAGGTCTCATCATTTCCGCTGTCTCCATGCCCGGCACTGTGTCCAGCATCGCGCGCTGGACATCCTCCGGCATTGAGGTAGACAAACCTGACGCGTACATCTCATGTGTATCAAGTCCGGTCGGCTCCAAGAAGACGTGGTGTCTCGCGTGGCTGGGAAATTTTACAATCTTGTCCTCAATCGAGGGGCAATAGCGGGGTCCCACTCCTTCGATGACACCCGAATAGAGCGGTGATCGATCCATATTGTCGGAAAGCAGTTGCCTGGTCGCGTCCGATGTCCACGTGATGTAGCAGGGCATCTCGGCAGACGGTCGCCATGTGGGATCATCCTCATGGTCGAATGAGAACGGTTTGGCCTGGCGATCGGCAGCCTGCGTTTCCATACGGTCAAGGTCAATACTTCGCCGGTGAAAGCGGCCGGGAGTCCCCGTTTTGAATCGCCTTGTCGGGAGACCCAACGCCGTAAGCGCCTCGCCAAGCCCAATGGAGGGACTCAGCTGGTCAGGCCCGGAATCGCGCACTGAATCGCCGATGATAACGCGCCCGTCCAGAAACGTTCCCGGGCAGACGATGACATCGGTGGCGATGTAAAGAGAACCGGTCGCGGCAATGACGCCCTCCGTCTTGCGACGACCTGGCTCCCCTGCCACGTCATCGACGAGAAGGCCCGTAATCTCTTGTTGGATGAGTTTGAGATTGGGCTCCGATTCGAGCACCTGTTTCATTCCGCGCTGGTAGCCCGTACGATCCATCTGGGCTCGGGGCGACATCACGGCGGGACCTTTGGTCGCGTTCAGCATACGAAATTGAATCATGTGCAAGTCCGCGAGCCGTCCCATCTCCCCGCCCATCGCGTCGATTTCACGAACCATCTGCCCTTTTGCCGTTCCGCCTATATTGGGATTGCACGGCAGATTTGCGAGACTGTCGAGCGTCATGGTGAAGAGGATTACACGGTGACCAAGCCTCGCGGCAGCGAGCGCAGCTTCACAGCCGGCATGGCCGGCACCGACAACAATGACGTCGGCTTGGCCCGCGACAAATGCGTTGGGCTTTGACAGGGCTTCGGCAAGTGATGGCACCGGCGCGCCTCTACTTCCCGACACAGAAACGGTTGAAGATCGTTTCAATCAAGGTCTCCGACACGTCGTCGCCGGTTATGGTCGCAAGCTCTGTCAGCGCCTCTTTGAGTGTGATCGCGACAAGGTCAAATGAAAGGTTGTTTTTCAGATCCATTTGGGACTGTGTGACGAGCGCGATGGCGCGGTCGATTGCCGCCTTGTGGCGGGCGTGCGTGAGCACCTCATGGCTCTCCATGTCTCCGACCGTAGAGGACGTTGCTTGACGCTCGCGCGTCACAGGATCGGGTTGCAGTTGTCCATACCCGATGAATGTGATAATTGTGTCACGAAGTCTCGTGAGATCGCCTTCTTGTTTGTCCGACCATGTCATTGAGGGGACACCCGCGAAACGCTGCGCGGCATATTTTGTGAGATCTTCTTCTTGCGGAAGAGTGATACGAAGATCGTCTTTGCCGAGGATCACTAGCAAGGGCTTGCCTTGAGCGACCAACTGGTCGATTCTCAACGCCTCACGTTCTCGCTCCGACACACAAGGCAAAGGCGGAGACACAACCCATAAAATGAGATCGGCTTCCTCAAGCGCGCTTTCTGCTCGCGTCACTCCCTCGCGTTCGATGGGGTCATGGCTGTCCACGGCAAGTCCCGCCGTATCAGTCAAATGAACTAGATATCCTCCCAGTGTGAGATCGATTTCAACCGTATCGCGTGTTGTGCCTGGGATCGGGCTGACAATCGCGCGGTCACGCCCTGCGAGCGCGTTGAGGATCGAGGACTTTCCAACATTTGGACTGCCCGCGATGACTACCGCGAGCCCTTCTCGTATGACCCGGCCGCTTACAAATGTCGCAGACAGGCGGCCGAGTTCGACAGATGCCTCGTCGAGCTCACGAATCAGAGTGGCCCGGTCTTCCGCGCGCTCCTCTTCCTCATCCCAATCTAACAACATCTCGAGGTGAGCCAGGGTGCCGTAAAGCTGGTCGACGCGCCGGTGAACCGTGCGTGAAATACCGCCTTTGAGTTGCCTGAACGCCACTTGCGCCTGTTTTTCGGCCTGGGCACCAATCAAGTCCATGACAGCTTCCGCGGCGGACAAATCCATTTTGCCGTTGATAAACGCGCGACGGCTGAACTCACCCGGACCCGCGGAACGGGCGCCCGCGGCGATCACACTGTCAAAGATTGCCTGACGGACCGCCTGTCCTCCATGACAGGAGATTTCATAGACATCATCACCTGTGTAGGAGTTAGGCGCGCGGAAACACGCGAGGACAACTTCGTCCATATCGCCCCAGTTGCCGGGCGCGAGTGTATACCCCTCCATATCAGACGGTTTTGGGAAGCGCGTTCCGAATGGCACAAACAATTTGTCGCAGATTAGGCCGGATTCTGGGCCTGAAATGCGGAACACCGCCAAGCCGCTCTCGCCCGGCGGTGTCGAAAATGCCGCAATCGTGTCAATGTCAGAATAGTTCATCAACGTGTCAACCGATGATCTCCAGACCTGCTGTTGGCGAGATGACCACATAGCGGCGGGGTTCTGCCCCTTCGCTATAGGTGGTAATACCTTCTATTTCGCGTAACTTCATATGGACAATGCGTCGTTCTGCCGGTGTCATGGGCTTGAGTCTTGATTCGCGCCCCGTATCGAGCACTCGCTCTGACATACGCTTCGCCTGCTGCTGCAAACGCTGTTCTCTGCGACTGCGATATCCGGCGACATCCACAACAACGCGAAGATACGTGTCTGAATAGCGGTTAGACACGATATTGGTCAGATACTGAAGCGCGTCGAGTGTCTCACCGTGGCGACCAATAGCAACGCCGCTGTCACTGCCGGAGATATCAATATGTAAGCTTTCGTCTTCTCCGAGATATGATTCGATCTTGCCATGTATGCCGACTCCCGACAAAATGTCTTCAATGTAATCGAGCGCAGCATTCTCGGCTGCGGCGAAACCGCGTTCCTCAGCGGGGACTTTCCATCCGTCATCGCGTTCTTCTTTTTCTTCAAGTTCGTCAGTGTCTTCCAAGTCGTCATCTTCGACTTTGACTTTGACTTTAGCTTTCGCAACCGGAGCCGCGGCTTTTGGTGATTCAACAACCTCTTCCGCTTCAGCGGTGACTCGGACACGCGCGGGGCGACGACCGAAACCGAGTAGCCCTCCTGTTTCCCCTTCGTCTAAGACTTCGATCAGGGCGAAGTCTTCGCTGACAGATAATTCCTTTAACGCTTGTCGAACTGCGAGCTCGACTGTCTTTGCTGTTTTTTCTATGGTGCGTTCCATGTAGGTAGCCTCCTCACGCTCAGACGCCCGGAGCAGCAACCTGCCCACGGGTTATCTCATGCACGGCAATTCCGTGCGATTTTTTAGTATCAGACATCCTTATTGCTCTTAAACTTTGACATAAAGGACTGCCAGGCGCTAGGCACTTCAGGGCCGTCGATTGTCGCTGTTTGCGGGCGCGAGCGATTGTAAACCGCCTGTTCCTCGTCATGAGCAAGGCGCAGTGGCTTGACATAAAATTCGTATCCAAGCGCCGACTGGATAATGTACAAGACGTTCTGGAAAAGCCAGTAAAGGCACATGGCGGACGGCATGCTGAACATCGTGAACAGCATGATAAGCGGCATGAAAAGGTTCATACTCTTCATCATGCCTGCACCCGGATCGGGATCTTGTCCGCGTTTGGCCGGATTGGCTTTCTCGCGCTGTTTTTCTTGTTTTGTTTTTTCGGGACGCGCGGTGCTGTTGCGCATAATTTTCATTTGGAAAAAATAGGTCACCATGGTCACCGCGATCAGCAGAACAAGGGGCAGTTGGACCTGCCACTCAGCGCCAAACCAATTAAGCGGATTCACTGAAGGTGTCATCCCCAAATCGATTCCAAGAAATTTCGTGTTGATGAGTTGGGGCAATCTGATCCAACCATTGGAAACCGATTGCTCGAGCGCGCTTCCCGAAGCTCTGAGACCGTTAAGAATCGGAATGTCCATCATCGCCGCATTCTTTGCCTGAGCGGCTGTTATTAGACCTTTGCCTTCAAGCAGACCGGCAATATTGAAAATATTTTGGACTTCGACTCCGCTGATAAACCGCAATGGGGCCCGGAAAATATAGATGACCGGCCAGATCACGGCCAGCTGGAGAAGCATGGGCAGGCATCCGGACATCATAGAGATACCGTTCTCTTTGTAAAGCTTCTGTGTGAGCTCTTGAACTTTAGCTTGATCTTTGGGATAGCGGCGTTTTATCTCGTTGACTTCTGTCTGCAGCATCTGCTGGCGAAGCGTTCCGCGCTGACTTCTGAGGCCGAGAGGCATCAAAACCAGGCGGATAACAATCGTAAACAGGATGATCACAAGGCCGTAACTGTTGAGCCAGGCATACAATGTGCCCAGTATCCAACCGAAAAGGCTGTATAGAGGATCCAGCAGACCGAGCTGAACAGGTATTAATGACATCATATTATTTGTTTCCTCGTTATTCCGATCAATCGGCCGCGTTGTTCGCGCGGTAGTTTGACAGTGCTATTGTGTATTGGTTTTTCCGGAACGGGGTCGTACCCGCCTCTGCAAAACGGATTGCAACGAAACACACGCCAGATAGCTAGTCCTGTGCCTCGAATGGCCCCATGGCGCCTAATCGCTTGCGCGGCATAGGCTGAACAGGTCGGTGAAAAACGGCAACAAGCCGGGTGTCCGGCTGACAAATACCGTTGATAAAAAGTGATTAGCGATAAAAGCCCGGACGCCACAAAAGACGGCCGACCAAGCTGCTCGTCTGCAAATGCAGGAGCAACCGGCATATGAGCCATGTCGTTATCGTGTATGCAGCTGTTTGCGTTATCCTTCATCCTACTCGTAATCTCTTATCGCCCTAGCGGGCGGTCGATCGCGTAGATCCTGCCCCAGATTTTAACAAGAGCTGTTCTGTTTCCTCAATCAGGACCGTGAGAGCGGGTTCTTTTTCATAATTCCAGCGAGCTGTCACAATCAAGTCAAATCCCGTCTTTAATTCTACGTGGCTCAACCTGAATGATTCGCGCAACAGTCGTTTGGCGCGATTGCGCCTCACTGCCCCACGAATCGCCTGCCGGCCCACTGTGAATCCAATCCTGGACGGATTCTGCGCGGTAGCTCCCCGCCTTCGATAGGCATGAAGCGCGATGGCTCTTCCGCTATGGTAACTGCCACGGCGGTAGACGCGGGAAAATTCACGATTCTTCTTGAGTGTTTCCGCGTTCGCTACCGTACGAAACCTCATCTTATGAGGAAAGTTTCTTGCGACCTTTAAGTCTTCGCCGCTTCAGAATCATACGTCCGGAAGCTGTTTGCATTCTTTTTCTAAAACCGTGTACGCGAGCGCGCTGCTTGCGTTTCGGTTGATAGGTGCGTTTCATCATTACCCTCCAACTAGTTATTTATCTCAACGTTTTGACGAACGTTTCGCTCTAACTCCATTATTCCTACTATATAGGCATAGGTTCGGATTATACTGAATACCATGCCTAACAGTCAACAAGAGTGGCTTAAAACTCCCATGCTGTCATTTTTTCATGCGTTGTTCTGCTGCCTCAATGACGTGTTGCATGAGAATGGTCGTTGTTACTGATCCGACTCCACGGGGAACCGGTGAAATATTCGCGACGATCGGTTCGACTTCATCAAACGCGACGTCGCCTGTCAGACGACCGTCTTCCGTGACATTGATGCCGACATCGATCACAGTCTGTCCCGGGACCACCATGTCTGCTGTCACCATTTCAGCTTTCCCGGCACATGCGATAATAATATCACCGTCACGTGTGACAGCGGGAAGATCAAGTGTGCGCGTATGGCAGATTGTGACCGTGGCATGCTCTTTCAAGAGCATCATGGCGACCGGCTTACCGATGACAAGGCTTCGTCCGATGACAACAGCGCGCGCGCCTTTGATCGGAATATTGTAGTGATTTAACATGGCAAGTGACGCTTCCGCCGTGCATGGCGCAAATCCGTCTCCCGTGCCCATAAAGACACTCGCCATCGATGCGGAACTGATCCCGTCGACGTCTTTGTCGGGATCGAGCATGTCGCATATCTTTTTTTCATCAAGATGCCTGGGAAGCGGTCTGAATAAAAGACAGCCGTGAATGGCGTCATCCTGGTTGATCATCTGTATTTCTTTTTCAACGGCCTCTTGCGAGACATCGTCGGGCAACACATGAACGACGACGCGAACACCAATCTTTTCCGCGCGTTTCAACGCGCCTCGCTCATATGAGAGATCGTCACCTTTTTCGCCGACACGTACAATTGCCAGCATGGGCTCAATGTCCTTTTCACTCAGCATCCGGGCGCGCCCAATTAACTGTTCCGTCGCTTGATCTGCGACGACTTTTCCGTACAGGATATTCGCCATGTAGTTCTCCTTGTGTTAAAAATCGATCCTTGTAGTTGTTCTATTCTAGCATGAAAAAGAGCTGCGTTCATATCGCGAACCCTGGCGCCTCATTACGCTGGGAACGTTTCATCTGTGATCTCCAACCCTGCCGCTTTTTTTCGGATTTCAATACGGGTGGCTTGAGGATCAAGATCGATTTCTGCTGTGTCGTCTTTGGTAATGATGTTGTCTAGCAGTGCTTCCGCAATCCTGTCTTCAACCTCTGTCTGAATCAGGCGTCGAAGTGGACGGGCACCGTACTGCGGTTCATAACCTCGGTTCGCGAGCCAGTCCTTCGCGCGTCCGGTCACATCGGTCATCAAACCAATATCGGCAATTCGGGCCGACAGCCGGTTCAACATAATGTCGACAATCTCGCGCATTGTCTCTCGATCAAGCATCCTGAAAAAGATGATCTCGTCCACGCGGTTGACAAACTCAGGCGAGAACGTGTGATGAAGCTCCCGCATCACAAGTTCGCGTGCCTCTGCATACGTTTTGCCGCCATAAATTGCCGGGCCTTCCACACGATCTGTTTGCTGGTTTTCGATATCGCTGGGGGAACCTTCGGGATTGACCAGCAAGCGGGCTCCAATATTCGATGTCATGATGATGATTGTGTTTTTGAAGTCGACCGTTCGTCCCTGGCCGTCTGTCAGGCGCCCGTCTTCTAATATTTGCAGCATGGCGTTCAGAACATCGGGATGTGCTTTTTCGATTTCATCAAACAAAACCACCGAATAAGGCTGCCTACGCACCTTTTCTGTGAGCTGACCACCTTCGTCATAGCCCACGTAACCAGGCGGTGATCCGATCAGTTTCGAGACATCGAACTTCTCCATGTATTCCGACATATCGATGCGAACCAGCGCATTTTCGTTGCCAAACATTGTCTCTGCCAGTGCTTTGGCGAGCTCAGTTTTGCCAACGCCTGTGGTGCCGAGAAAGATAAACGAACCGGTCGGACGCTTGGGATCCTTGAGGCCCAGTCGGCCGCGGCGGATTGCTTTGGCGACAGCCGTTACGGCTTCATCTTGACCCAATACACGTTTTCTTAGCTCATCTTCCAAGCGACGCAGCCGTTCACTGTCGTCCTCGGTAAGACTTCTCACTGGGATGCTCGTCCAGCTGGAAACGATATCAGCGATCATATCACCGGTCAGAACCGGCCATTGTTCACGGTTTGACTGCTCACCACACGCGCTGTATTCGGCGATAAGTGTCTCGAGTTCATCTTCCGTCGCCTTGAGATCAGCCGCTTTCTCGAATTCTTCGTCATTGACCGCTTTGTCTTTGTCAGCGATCACGGTATTGAGCGTGTCCCGCAGTTTGCGAAGTTCATCGGAACCGCTTTCTCGGTTGATACGAAGTCGCGATGACGCCTCATCAATGAGGTCGATCGCTTTGTCGGGAAGGAATCTGTCGCTGATATAGCGCGTTGACAGTTTTACGGCCGCTTCAATTGCTTGATCGGAGATGCGGACGCGGTGATGGCATTCATAGCGCGAACGGAGCCCAAACAGGATTTCAATGGTATCCTCTTCTTGCGGTTCATTGACCGTGACGGGCTGAAAACGGCGTTCCAGCGCCGCGTCCTTCTCAATATGTTTTCGATATTCGTCAAGCGTGGTCGCGCCGATTACCTGGACCTCGCCTCTTCCCAGCATGGGTTTTAGGATATTTGACGCGTCCATCGCACCTTCGGAAGCGCCGGCGCCGATGATTGTGTGCAGCTCATCGATGAAGAGTATGATGTTGCCGGCCTCGACCGCTTCGTCGATGCCTTTCTTGAGTCGTTCTTCGAATTCCCCTCTGTATTTTGAACCCGCGAGCATCCCGCTAAGATCAAGCGATATCAGCCGTTTGCCTCGCAAAAGGTCAGGTACGTTGTCGGCGACGATCTTCTGAGCAAAGCCTTCCGCAATGGCTGTCTTTCCAACGCCCGGCTCGCCGATCAGAACCGGATTGTTCTTGGTACGCCTGCAGAGGATCTGTTCAATGCGCCTGATCTCCTCTTCGCGCCCGATGATGGGATCAAAGCGGTTCTCCGCAGCCATGTCTGTGAGGTCACGGCTGAATTTATCGAGGTTAGGCGTGGCTGTTTTTTCGCCACTCACGACAGGTCTCGCAGACGGCGTTTGTTCACGATTGCTCTCGACAGGCATCACTTTGTTGCCTGTTTGGATCGTATACAAGAGACGGGCGTAGAGTTCTCTCGGTTTAATACCCGCTTCCTCGAGGATACGAACTGCCACACTGTCGCCTTCCCTTAAAATTCCGGCAAGCAGTTGCTCGGGCTCGATCACTCCACTTTGCGAGCGCCCTTCCGCTTCGCGGGCCGCCAGGTTAATGACAAGACGCGTGCGCGGCGTCATCATGCCAATAATCCTGGTGCCATCGATCTGCTCTGCCTCTCCGGTGGGCACTTCAACAGGTTGTTTGTGGTTGAGCTCGATCAGATGCCGGTTAACCGCCGGGACATCAACACCTTCCTGCGCGAGCAGATCGCTGGCAAACCCTTCGCGTTCCCCTACGATGCCTGCGAGCAGATGCTCTGTTCCGATATAGGCCGTCTCAAATGATCGGGCGGTCACCCAGGCAGACCCGAGTACTTCCCCGGCTCTCCTTGAAAATCGAATCATCATGGTGCTGCGCCCCCTTTTATCTTGCTCACAAAAAACCCCGGCGATTAAGTCGGGGTTTGGTGTTTATCAGTCTTCCGCTCCAGAAGCATCAGGATACTCGGGCAGATCAAACAGATCCAGGATCGGATTCATCGCGTCACTCGCGCCTTCGTCATCTTCCTGGGGTTCCAGGTCAAACGAACACGCGTTGAGGAAATCGTCCGGCTCCAACCCTTTCACGCGCATAAATGCCTCGTAATCTTCCTGCGTGTCATGCTCGAAACCGAGTTCATGCGCGCGCAATTCATATTCCGTGCGGTCAATTCCTTGATCGGCCGTCGCATTAAGGAGCGCCATGTTTGCCGGCACAACCGGTATGGCACTAATGTTACGGTAGTTCTGAAGTCCGGTACCGGCCGGGATCAGTTTTCCGATAATAACGTTCTCCTTGAGACCTTCAAGCGTGTCAATTTTACCCTTGACGGCTGCATCAGTCAGGACACGTGTCGTCTCCTGGAAGGAGGCGGCTGACAAGAATGATTCTGTCGCAAGTGACGCCTTGGTGATGCCAAGCAGTATCTGACTGCCCGTTGCCGGTTCTATGCCGTTCTCTTCAGCTTCCTTGTTCAATTTCCAGTATTCGGACATGTCAACGATACTCCCCGTGAGCATATTCGTTTCACCCGGATCTTCGATTTTGAACTTACGGAGCATCTGACGCACAATGATCTCAATGTGCTTGTCATTGATCTCGACGCCGTTGTTTTTGTACACCTTGAGCACTTCGGCGATGATGTATTTTTGAACTCCGCGCGCGCCTTTGATTTTCATGATGTCATGAGGATTGACAGACCCGTCTGTCAACAAGTCACCTTCTTCGATCACGTCGCCTGTATCAACAATGAGCGGCGTCGAAATCGGAATGCTGTATTGCTTGGATTGTCCGTCCTCAGCTGTCACCGTAACTTCGCGGCGACGTTTCTCTGTCTCTTGGATACTGATCGTTCCACCGAGTTCAGAGACAATAGCTTGTCCTTTTGGTTTTCTCGCTTCAAACAATTCCTCAACACGTGGTAAGCCCTGAGTGATGTCATCACCTGAAGCAATGCCGCCTGTATGGAATGTCCGCATGGTCAACTGCGTACCGGGTTCTCCGATCGACTGGGCGGCCATGATACCGACTGCCTCGCCAACGACGGCCGGGCCGCCTGTCGCGAGATTTCGGCCATAGCATTTCGCGCAAACCCCTCGATCGCTCTGACACGTCAGATTGCTGCGAATCGGGATCTGATTCATGCCCAGCTCTTCGATCTTGGTTGCCATCACATTGCTGATCATCTCGTTCTTGTCGACCAGGATTTCTCCTGTTTCAGGATGGACGATCGGCGCCCCCGCGTAACGTCCTTCAATCCGGTTGGCAAGACGTTCGACAACACGTTTTATTCTGCTTCCCACCACGATCGGCGCCACTTCAATGTAGTCATCCGTTCCACAGTCTTCACTGCGGATGATAACGTCTTGTGAAATATCGACGAGACGACGCGTCAGATAGCCTGAGTCGGCAGTCTTGAGCGCTGTGTCAGAAAGCGATTTGCGGCCACCGTGCGATGAGATAAAGAACTCAAGCACGTTCATGCCTTCACGGAGGTTCGATTTGATCGGAATCTCGATCGTACGCCCCGATGTGTCGGTCATCATGCCGCGCATACCGGCGAGCTGTTTGATCTGGTCGATGTTACCGCGAGCTCCCGATTGTGACATCATGGAGATCGGATTGAAGATGCCCAGTTTATCTTTGAGGGCTTCTGTAATTTCATCGGTGGTCGAACGCCAGATACTGACTACGGCTCTGTAGCGGCCGTCTTCACTGAGCAGACCAAGCTGATACTGATGATTGACATACTCGACACGTTCTTCTGCCGCTTGGATCAAGTTCTCCTTGACGTCGGGCACGATCATGTCGAAGATGCCAATGGAAATTCCGCTGACTGTCGCGTAGTGAAAGCCGATCTCTTTAATTTTATCGAGCATTGCGGCTGTCGCAGAGATACCACATTCATGGATTGCGCGTTCAATAATGCGCGCGACTTGCTTTTTGTCGACAATATAATCACATTCAAGAGCGACCTGGCTCGCGTTGTCATCTCCGCGTTTCACAAACCCAAGGTTTTGCGGAATGATGCTGTTAAGAATGAAACGACCCAGTGTCGATTCAACAAGCCCGCTGTATTTCTTGCCTTCTCGCTCCACCTCGCGGCGAACAATGATGCGCTGACCCAGCGTAATCTGGTGCTCGCTATAAGCCATCTCAGCTTCATCGAGACTGGAGAACGCGCGAAGCGGCGCGCCTTCCGGCACATTGGGATTCGGCTTTTCCATCGTCAGATAGTAGCAGCCCAGAACAATATCGTGAGTTGGCACCGTGACAGGCTTGCCGTCTTGAGGTTTCAACAGATTGTTCGAAGAGAGCATCAGGAAACGGGCTTCTGCCTGCGCCTCCGCTGACAGCGGCACGTGGACCGGCATTTGGTCACCGTCAAAGTCCGCGTTGAATGCTGTACACACAAGCGGATGCAGCTGGATGGCTCGTCCTTCGACCAGAATGGGCTCGAACGCCTGAATTCCGAGACGGTGAAGTGTGGGAGCGCGGTTCAGAAGCACCGGATGGTCTTTGATGACTTCATCCAGCATGTCCCAAACAATGTCTCCGCCACGCTCAACCTGACGGCGAGCGGATTTGATATTTTGAGCGTAACCGTGGCGCATGATCTCATGCATAACAAACGGTTTGAACAGCTCCAGCGCCATCTCCTTGGGGAGGCCGCACTGGTGCAGTTTGAGCTCGGGGCCGACAACGATAACCGAACGACCTGAGTAGTCAACGCGTTTGCCCAGCAAATTCTGCCGGAAACGCCCTTGCTTGCCCTTCAACAGGTCAGACAGAGATTTGAGAGGACGGTTGCCCGCGCCCGTTACAGGGCGACCACGGCGACCATTGTCTATCAACGCGTCGACAGATTCCTGAAGCATGCGTTTCTCGTTGCGAATAATGATATTGGGCGCACCAAGCTGCAACAACTTGTTCAATCGGTTATTGCGGTTTATGACCCGGCGATATAAATCGTTCAAATCAGATGTCGCGAAGCGTCCGCCGTCGAGTTCGACCATCGGGCGAAGCTCGGGAGGCAGAACAGGCAACACGTCGAGAACCATCCAATCAGGCTGGTACCCGGAATTTTTAAACGCTTCGACTACTTCTAAGCGTTTGATGAGTCGCGCTTTTTTCTGGCCGCGCGCAGTTGTCAAATCCTCGCGCATTTGCGCGGCGAGGGCATCGACGTCAATGCTTGCCAGGAGATCGCGGATCGCCTCCGCGCCCATCTTGGCAACAAAAGAGTTGCGTCCGTAGAGGAGCATGGCTTCGCGATAGTCGCGTTCGTTGATGATCTGCATCTTCACAAACGATGACACACCGGGATCAATCACGATGTACGCCGCGAAGTAAATGACCTTCTCAAGATTTCTTGGGGACATGTCGAGCATCAAACCCATCCGGCTCGGGATACCCCGGTAATACCAGATGTGCGTGACTGGCGCCGCGAGCCTGATATGGCCCATGCGCTCACGCCTGACTTTCGAGAGTGTCACCTCAACACCGCATTTATCACAGATAATATTGCGGTATCGTTTTGTTTTGTATTTGCCACAGTAGCATTCCCAGTCGCGCGAGGGACCGAAGATCTTTTCACAGAAAAGACCGTCTGTTTCCGGTTTAAGCGTCCTGTAGTTTATTGTTTCAGGCTTCTTGACCTCACCTTGCGACCATCCAAGAATTTTTTCTGGGGACGCGAGGCCGATGCCAATAGCTTCAAAATTTCCTAATTCCGACATAGTGTGACCTCCTTCCCTCATGCTTCTTGTTCCTGCCCGTCATCTGGGCTTTCATCACTTTCGGCCACCTCACTTTTAACAACGCCCTCTTCGTCAAGAACGCCGTCGGTAAACCCTTCTTCGCCAAATTCTTCTTCATTTTCCACGGCCGTCGTATCGTCACCTACCAGGTTAAACAATGTGCGTCCCGTGACAGTTTCTTCTTCTAGAACATCTACGTCGAGAATAGGAATCTCCTCATTTTCGGCGGAGAAAATATGTACGTCCAGACACAGCGACTGCAATTCCTTGACAAGTACTTTGAACGCTTCGGGAACACCCGGTTCGGGAATATTCTCGCCTTTGACAATGGCTTCGTATGTTTTTGTTCTGCCCCAAATATCGTCTGACTTGACTGTCAAAATTTCTTGCAGTGTATAGGCTGCGCCGTAAGCCTCAAGGGCCCACACTTCCATCTCACCGAATCTCTGTCCGCCGAATTGCGCCTTACCTCCCAGCGGTTGCTGGGTGACAAGCGAGTAAGGTCCGATCGAACGCGCGTGAATCTTGTCGTCAACAAGATGGAGGAGCTTGAGATAATACATGATGCCCACCGTGATTCTGCTTTCAAACGGTTCACCGGTACGGCCGTCATATAAGACTGTTTTGCCGTCGGTTTCCATGCCCGCTTGCTTGAATGCTTCGATGACATCCTGCTCATCCGCTCCGTCAAAGACGGGGGTAGCTACTTTCCAGTTGAGTTTGCTCGCCGCCGCACCCAAGTGCACCTCGAGCAACTGACCTACGTTCATTCGCGAGGGAACGCCCAGCGGGTTGAGAACGATGTCGAGTGGGGTTCCATCAGGCATAAAGGGCATATCTTCTTCAGGAAGAATCTTTGAGACAACGCCTTTGTTGCCATGACGCCCCGCCATTTTGTCACCCACTGAGATTTTACGTTTTTGTGCCACATAGACACGTACGAGTTTGGTCACACCGTGCTTTAATTGTTCGTCGTTTTCACGTGTAAACGTTTTAATTTCAACAACGATGCCTGATTCACCATGCGGAACTCTCACGGATGTATCGCGAACCTCACGGATCTTCTCACCGAAAATTGCGCGGTAGAGACGTTCCTCAGGAGTCAGCTCCGTCTCGCCTTTGGGCGTGACTTTGCCAACGAGCACATCACCGGAGTGAACTTCGGCACCAATCCGAACCACACCCTCTTCGTCGAGATCTTTTAATGCTTCATCCGCGACGTTCGGGATTTCACGTGTGATCTCTTCGGGCCCGAGTTTGGTATCGCGCGCCTCGCACTCATATTCTGTTATGTGAATCGACGTGTAGACGTCGTCACGGACAAGGCGCTCGTTGAGCAAGATGGCGTCTTCGTAGTTGTAGCCTTCCCACATCATGAATCCGATCAAAACGTTGCGGCCAAGGGCCATCTCGCCGTGGTCGATCGCGGGGCCGTCGGCGATAATATCGCCCGCCTCTACGCGGTCACCTGCGCTCACGAGCGGCTGCTGGTTGATACACGTTCCCTGGTTCGAGCGGTCATATTTTCTGAGTTGATACTTGTCAAGCTCTAACTCATCAGTACGAACCCGGATACTGTCTCCGGCTACGTGTTCGACGACACCGCTGCGAGCTGCGATGATGCAGACGCCTGAATCTTTTGCGGCACGGTATTCCATGCCTGTCCCGATAATCGGGGATTCCGTCTTGATCAAAGGAACGGCCTGGCGCTGCATGTTGGAGCCCATCAGAGCCCGGTTCGCGTCGTCATTGCCCAGGAATGGGATCAGTGCTGTCGCGACAGAAACAAGCTGTTTGGGCGAGACATCCATCATGTCAACTTTATCCGCTTCGAGCTCTAAAAATTCGTCACGGAAGCGGCATGATATCTTTTTGTTGACAAAACGCCCATCTTCATCAAGCGGCTCGTTGGCCTGGGCGATATAGTAGCGGTCTTCAACATCTGCTGTCAGGTATCGAATTTCGCGCGTAACGAGACCTTTTGCCTTGTCATAGACACGGTAAGGTGTTTCGAGGAACCCATAGCGGTTGGCCCGCGCATAAGTTGCAAGCGAGTTAATTAAACCGATATTCGGTCCTTCCGGCGTTTCAATGGGGCNNAGGCCGATGTTGGGGCCTTCCGGTGTCTCAATGGGGCACATGCGTCCGTAGTGAGACGAGTGGACGTCACGAACTTCAAAGTTGGCGCGTTCACGCGACAGACCGCCGGGGCCCAGTGCTGATAGCCGACGCTTGTGCGTCATTTCAGCCAGTGGGTTGGGTTGATCTAAGAACTGTGACAGCTGACTTGAGCCGAAGAATTCTTTAATGGCGGCTGAAATAGGTCGTGTGTTTACGATATCCTTGGGCGCGGCTGCCGTAATGTCAGGGATCGTTTGCATGCGCTCGCGCACAACGCGATCCATCCGAGAGAACCCGATTCTCATCTGGTTCTGCAAAAGCTCGCCAACCGAACGGATTCGTCTGTTGCCAAGATGGTCAATATCGTCGCGCTCGCCGACACCGTGTTCAAGCCCAATGTAATAGCTCATCACGGCAAGAATGTCGTGGAGCGTCAGGCAATGCGGGATCAGATCATCTTTATGCTGAATGAGTTGATGTCTCAACGCCTCGACAAGATCGGACGCGTCAGCCACTTCTTCAATAATTTCACGCAATACCGGCGTGTAAACTGCCTCTGTGATACCAAGGACCTCGAAATCAATCTCACCGACTACATCGGCGGCGAAGAAACGTTCGAGAAACTTGTCTGCCCTGACGCGTTCATTTCCGACGACGCGGAGCAGGTGATCGCTCTGTGTGACCGTATCACCTGTCGTGTTGATCGGGAAAACATCCACCACGTTGACACCAGCCTGCTGAATCGCATCGGCCATGTCTTCTGTGATGATCTCGTTGGCCAGAACGAGGACTTCCCCGTCGCTGGCAATGATGTCTTTCGCGGCCAGATGCCCGGTAAGGCGCGTGGCAATCGACAGTTTCTTATTGACCTTATATATACCGACTTTGGCAAGGTCATAGCGATTGGGTTGGAAGAATATATTGTTTACGAGTGTCTGCGCACCTTCGCGCGTAAAAACCTCTCCTGGGCGAAGCTTGCGGAATAATTCCTGAAGACCTTCTTCGCTGGTCTTGCAGCCATCTTTCTGCATGGTCAGAAGCAACGATTCTTCATCGCCCAGCGTATCAATGATCTGCTGATCTGTTCCAATGCCAAGCGCACGCAACAGGATCGTCATGTGGAATTTTCTTTGCCTGTCGACACGCACCCACAATAAACGTTTGGCGTCAGATTCGAATTCAATCCACGCTCCACGGTTGGGAATAACTTGTGCCGTATAGAGCTCATTTTCATTCTTATCCTGGATAATATTGAAATAGGCTCCGGGAGAGCGGACGAGCTGACTGATAATCACGCGTTCCGCTCCGTTAATTATAAAACTACCCATATCAGTCATAAGCGGGAATTCCCCGATATAGACGTTCTGGGTTCTTATCATATCGCTTGCGCGATCATGCAACCGCACCGTCATATACATTTTGGCGGCGTAATTGGCATCCCTTTCCTTGCATTCCTCAATTGAATAGGTTGGGTTTTCAATGTCGAACTCGCGATCAATAAAAGAAAGCTCGATATCGCCTGAAAAGTCAGTAATAGGCGAAGATTCCCGAAGAACTTCCATTAGTCCTTCTTCGAGAAACCATCTATAACTACTTTTTTGAATTTCTAGTAAATCCGGGATATCGAGGATTTCGTCAATTTTCGAGTATGACATTCTCTGCACTGGTCCGTATTGAACGGGCTTTACCATCAGCGATCACCTCACAAATCGAACCGGCTCTGTTGCGCTGGCATCATCCAAACCGGTCTTGACGATGCTTTCTAGCGTGATATAATTACATAGGTCGCGAAACTGAAGCGTCCACAAAGTTTATAATTGCGGACATGCTGAAACAGGGCGGGCGACACATCGAATCATTCTAGCACGCTTAGATTTTAGAGTCAACTGACTTTTTTATTGTTTTGGAAAGAGTATATGTGTGAAATTAAAACGGTCAACCCGCTTTATTGCGACGATCATACTTGTTCGCGCAACGCGTACATTGATGAAACTATTCCACCTCAAGGCGACGCATTTCCCCGGGCAGCTCGCAAAGAAGCTGTGTCCTGATTTTTTGTCGCGAATCGAAAAACCTGATCAGATCATCGCGGTCACCGGTACCAATGGCAAGACAACAGTCGCGAATCTTATCGCTGATCTCGGTCGCCAATTCAATCTGTCCTTCGCTCATAACGCTTACGGAAGCAACATTGAAGAAGGCGTCATCACCGCGTTGCTCGACGCCACGACCCTAACGGGACGCAAGAAACTGCCTCTCGCCGTTCTGGAAATTGACGAACGGCTGACACGAATCGTCTTCAAAAGCATCCAACCCGATTACCTGATTGTGACAAATCTTTTTCGCGAATCATATCTGAGAAACGCGCACGGCGAGTTCGTCTTCGATATTCTCGACGCCAATATTCCGCTCACTACCCATCTCATTACCAATGCCGACGATCTGCTGTCACAAGGGTTGGCAAGAAAACGCCCCCATACTTCTTTTGGTATTGCCAGGCTGCCGGGAGAGGCGACCGTCACGCACAGTCTGATTCGCGACGTTGTGTTGTGTCCGATTTGCCACGCGCCTGTTACCGATCTATTTATCCGATACCACCACATCGGTCGCTCCCACTGCACGGCTTGCGGGTGGCAGTCGATGACTCCTGACTATGAGATCACAAAGATTATGGCTGTAGGGTCTGTCGATCAACCTCCGCTTTCGGCCGACAAGATCATGGAGGCCGACGCATTCGTGCTTACGCAAAACTCGGCGCCCGGGACAGAGGAGATCTATCCTTTCCGTGGCGAGAATATCCTTGACCTTTACAACGAACTCACCGCGGTTACGCTGTTTCGTACGCTTGGGTACAGCTCGGAGAACGTCGCGGAGGCCCTTTCAGAAGTCAAGATCGGAAAATCCCGCAAACAAGTAATCCAGGTTGGCGACAAAAAGATCTACCGCATGCTCGCAAAAGGGAAAAACCCCATTGCGGTCAGCCGTGTCCTCGAAGCCATTACTAAAATTCCGGGGCCCAAACAGTTTGTCTTTTTGTTTGACACAAGCACGGGCAAGATGGACGGAGAAGATAATACAGCGTGGCTTTATGACGCCGATCTGTCCATTCTCCGCGATCACGATGTCAAGCGGATTGTGGTTGGCGGTTACCGCGCGAAGGATATCAAGGTCGCACTGCTTTTTGCCGGTGTGAGTAAAGAAAAGATTGTTATATGCAAAGATAAGCGTAAGACGGCACGTGAGATCCTACCCATACACGGGCAGGAAACTATCGCCATTCTCTATGAACTATACTCAGATCCCGTCTCAAAAAAAGTGGCCGCCGCCCTGCGAGCGTCGATGATCAAGCAAAACCGGTAAGAAGAGGAGCGATCGATGAAAATCGAAATTATATATGGAGAACTCGCGAATCTTTTGGGCGAGCACGGCACACAAAGCCTGCTCGCCGAGACATTCGGCGAACAGCAGATAATCCGAACACCTTTCCCTCATCTGCCGAGATTTCTGGTCGATGACGTCGATTTCGTTTACATGGGACCTATGACTGAACAAACACAACGGCTGGTTCTTGATCTGTGGCGTGATCAAAAAGAGCTATTCGCCAAAGCAATTGAAGAAAATACCGTTTTCTTCTTTGCGGGCAACGCGCTCGACCTTGTCGGGCGATCAATCAGATATGAAGAACAGGACACGATACAGGCGCTCAGCCTTTATCCTTTTGATACCTTTTGCCGTCGCTACGATCGCGTCAACGAATTCGTGTGCGCGACATTCAACAATATGCCCCTGACCGGATTTCGGTCACAATTCACGACCCACACGGGGGATGCCGGCGCGTTTCCTTTCCTCGTCGTTGGGCAAGGCAATGGTATGAACAAGGATATCCGGACAGAAGGGATTCACGACCGAAATTTCTTCGCGACAAGTCTGCTGGGTCCTTTCTTGCTATTGAATCCTTCTTTTACGCGATGGCTGTTCGCAAGAGCGGGCTACCACGGAACGCTGCCTTACGAAAAGTCATTGCTCGACGCGGAGTCAACACGACTTGAGGATCTTGCCGGTACATTCAATCGCAAGCGAAAACTCGACGCTTTTTTCAAAGCTTACAAGGACAGGCAAAACCAGATTCTAGACGCGAGCCTCCCGAGCAAGCCCCCGGTCGATAAACCGACGAACAAAGAAGCATAGTGAACCATTGACGGTTTGTTTAAGGATGCCAACCCGAGATTGGATAATGAAAAACGGCGCGATCCAGGTCGCGCCGTTTGTGTTTATCTTGATGTGAATGACGTTATTTTGTTGTAGCAGCTGTTGTCGGAATCGTTGTCGGAATCGTTGTCGGAACAGGGGCTGCCGGTGCTGAACCGAAAAGCGCGCCAAAGAAATCTGTCTTTCCGACGAATTTCATCCCGCTATTGTGACGGACAACAGTCGTTTCGGCATCCTTTGCAATCGTTTCGATCCATGTATTGAGATGCTGTTCCTCCAGAACACCCTTGATTTTTCCCGGAAGTTCCAGTTCGTCTTTGAAGCCTACAAAGTACATGATGTGGTATCCGTGTGTACTCTTCACGATCCCCGAATCACCCGGTTTGCGCCCGTCCTCTGTGCACCATTGTTCGAATTCACGAGCCATCATACCGGCTCCGACATCGGAGTATAACCCGCCGGTCGACAGGCTGCCGGGATCCTTGCTGTATTGAGCGACAAGTTTTACGAACGACTCCTCCGATTGGTCGCCCTTCATGAATTCATCCAGAACCTTGTCCGCCTCTTTTTTGAGTATCTGATCTGCTTTTTTGTCGGCTTCCGCAATTCCCGGATCATCAGCGATCAGGATATGACGCACAGAATAAGGCTTGAAATCATCGCGCTGACGACTAGTAAACTGGACAAGTGTCACGGAATCTTTGCCTTCGATTACCTTCGCGTCTCCGGATTTCCGTCCTGCCTCTTTGAGAAAATCATGGACAGGCGCGCCGAGCTCTTGGACTCGAGCTTTTTTGCGGATTAGGTCTCCGGGATTCTTCTCAATCGCTTCGGCCTCTTCTTCACTAACATATTTCAAGACAGCCGCATTGAACGACAGATCGCTGAGCTCTGCCATCGCTTTGTCCGCTGTCTGTTTCAACTCATCGAGCGCCTTTTTCTTGTCATCGTCCGTTGCGTCTTTATCTACCTTGAGCTTGAATATGTAGACGTTATAAGAATATAAATCAATTACATCCTTATTCTCTTCGTAGAAAGCCTCAACCTTTTCATCCGATACGTCGGCCATCTTTTTGATCTCATCCTCATAATAGTTGATCAACATGGCTCTTCTTAAATCACGTTGCACCATTTTGAGGCTCACGCCCGGTCCATAATAGAGCTTAACAAGACTACCTACCGAACGTCCGCTCTTAATGGCCATTTCTGCCAATTGACCTTCTAATGCCTTGGCATTTTTCTCGATTTCAGCCATCTGTTCTTCGGTAGGTTGGTAATCTACTTTTTCAATCTCGTTCAACGCAGCGGTCATGAAAATTACGCCCGGCATCATTTGATTGATAAGATCGGAGCGCACCGTACCGTCGGCTGTCATCTGGGACGGCTGGTCAAGCACTTCTTGGAATTCATCCGTAAAGGCCAACCCATATTCTTCCGACGCCGTCATGTTGCCCAGTACGATATTGAGATCGGCTGCCTTGAGGTCATGCCCGGCAATTGTGATCGCCGTGAGTGATTTTGTCAGAATACCCGCTCCCGCGATCAGCCATACAATGAGCACAAGGGCCACTACAACTGCCACGACAGACAGAGTAACCTTTTTCCAGACACTGCGTGACTCGATTTTCTTTTTCTTTCCGTCCGTCCCCTTCATTTGGGCAAGACGTGATTTACGCTCTGCGCGAGCAATATCGTAGTTACGCTCAGTTGATTCATTTTTCGCCATGTTGTTACCTTCCTCCGCAGACATGATTTGCACATTTGGCCTGTATATCTGCTTGTCACCAGTCAATCCTATGACCTGAATTTTAAGCCCTGTCATCATATCGATAGGGTTTACATTGCAATTAACCTCTTGAAATGTTCCGGATACTCCGTCATTTTCGCGGCGTATCGGGTTTTCCCTTGATACACGCGTAGCAAAGTGTAGCACAAACAGGGGTGATTGAGAAATAAAACCCAGCCATACCACCGGATCAAATAAGTCGCAGTTTATCAGGGAGATCCATCGCCCGATCAAGCCAGAAAGTAGGGCCCAAGCTGTCGATCGCTTGCTTGTCCATCGCTGTCCATCGCACAGCGGCAAAATAGCTCCCGGCATTCAAAGCGCATTTGAGATCGAGTATTGTATCCCCAACATAAAGAACGCGTTCAGGCTGCGTTATCCCGAGTTTTTCCATCGCAAAAAGAAGGGGGGCCGGATCAGGTTTGTGGCGATCTGTGTCTTTTGCGCTTATAAGCACATCAAACAATTCGGTCAACCCAAATGAATCAAGACACACCATCATCCCCTCGCCACGGCGCGCCGTCACGACTCCAATTTTGAATCCACGCTCACGCAAGGTCTCGAGCATGGGGACAACACCATCAAACAAGGCGATATGGGTGGGCGTTTTAGGGACGCTCCAATTGATATACTCTGTCATGAGGTGATCACATTGGTCACCATATCTGCTGAATGTTGTGATGAGTGGTTCGCCGATTGTCGCCAATAATTCATCGTCCGGCGGAACCCATCCCAGAATTTTATTGAACGTGTGACGGTGCGATGCCATAATCAACGGCACTGTATCAAACAGCGTGCCATCAAGATCAAACATAACAGCGGACACATCTAACGGAAAATCGGATTCGCGAATCATTCGTCATCGCCTTCCCACATATCCGAACGCGTAACCCGTACCCGGACGATCCGGTTGTCGGCTATGGCGAGCACATAAAATGTCAAGGGGCCGTAGCGTACAGAGGGACGCTCATGTTCTTCCGGAATCCTATCAAGTAATTCGATAACGAAACCGGCAACCGTATCATACTCATCTTCTGCAAACGAGATACCTGTCACACGTGAGAGCCGGTCGATGGGGTACGTTCCGTCAACGAGCCATGTGCCGGGCGCGATTTCAATCATCTCCTGCTCAGCTTCGTCGTATTCGTCTTCAATGTTGCCTACAATCTGCTCAACGAGATCTTCGATCGTCAAGAGACCCGCTGTTCCGCCATACTCATCGATGACAATCGCCATCTGAATGTGGTTTTGCTGCATATCGTGAAAAAGATCGCTGATATTGCGCGACTCGGGTGTGAACCATGCGGGACGCATAATCTCCGCCAGCGAAAATTCATATCCCTGATTAATTTCGCCTTTGTGGAAAAGAAGATCTTTGACATGCAAAACACCTATGACATTGTCGACAGTTCCCTTATAAACGGGAAACCTCGTGTATTTGGTGCTGTATAGAAATGACATGGTTTCATCATATCCGGATTCAATAGGAAGCGCTTCTATCTCAGTTCTGTGCGTCATGATTTCGGCCGCGATTTTGTCATCAAAATCAAACAGGTTGGCGATCAGCTCCCGGTTGTCGTCTTCGATCATCCCCTTGGCGTGACCTGTCTCCAACATCTGCAGAAACTCCTGCTCAGTGGGAGCAAAATCAGCGGTTTCAACTTCACGGATGCCAAACAGTTTTAAAATCAAATTGCCCGACGCGTGGACGAAACACTCGATCGGCCGAGCCAGTAAAAGCAAAGGCGAAACAAGGAACCCGTATCGTATCGCAAATAGGCCGTCCTTACCGCCTGACACCCGCTCCGGAATCGAATAACCGAATATAAGAAATAACAAGGTGAGAAGCGCGAAGAACGCGAACGCGATCCACCCCTTTGCGGCGGACAGCGACAGGTTGTCGAACAGATCAATTATGAGAGGAACGGTATAGATCGCGTTCCATACAAAATACGCGGTAGCCAGTATAATCCGGGCAGTCATCACTTCTCTGTGAAATTTCGCCGGATCTTCCATTCGCCTCATAAGCGTCCGCGCGTTGCGATTGCCCGCTTCAGCATTTTCTTGCAAACGCAGAGGTGAGAGAACGCGTATCGCCTTGAGAAAAGCGACAAGGAATCCGGATAACACAAGGAACAATAATGTCAGCGCGATGGCGCTTCCGGGTGATAATAGAGCCAGTTGGAGGGAGCGTTCCGCAGACGCGAACACAGCAATATCCATTGTCGAGCAATACATGTTAATCTTCCGGCACTCTTTCAGTTGAGAGGCGACGGCGTTGTGATATGGCGCCGCCTCTCAGTTGCATGCTGCCTACTCTTCGCTCTGCGCGGCAGCAATAATTTTGTCGGATATATTCTGCGGCACCGGTTCGTACCGGTCAAATTCAACCGTAAACCAACCGCGCCCTTGCGTCATTGATTTTAAATCTGTCGCGTATTTCGCGATTTCTGCCCGTGGCGCTTCCGCCTCTACGGCCTGGAATGTGGGAATTGGATCGGGATGGATTCCCATGATGCGACCGCGGCGCTTGTTGAGATCTCCCATGATATCGCCCAGGAAATCATCAGGAATGTGCACCATCAGTTTGTCGATGGGTTCAAGCAAGACGGGGTCGGCCAGGGGCAACCCGGCACGGTACGCTATGCGGGCGGCGAGTTTGAATGAGAGTTCGTTCGAGTCGACGTCATGGTAAGATCCGTCGACAAGCGTCGCTTTGAGGTAAACAACAGGATAGCCGGCAAGCATCCCTTCACTGACCACTTCTTGCAAGCCTTTCTCAACGGCTGGGAAATAGTTCTTCGGGACTGACCCGCCAAAGATTTCCTCGGTAAATTCGAGCTCTTGCTGTGTGCCGGGCTCAAATTCAATCCACACGTCACCAAACTGTCCATGACCGCCTGTCTGTTTTTTGTGCCGGCCTCGTACTTTGACTTTCTTGCGGATTGTCTCACGGTACGCGATGCGCGGCTCGCTCAATTGGGCTTCGACACCGAATTTTGATTTCAACCGTGAACAGAGAACGTCAAGCTGCACTTCTCCCAAACCCGACAAACGGAACTGACGTGTTTCGGCATCGTTGACAATAGAGAAAACGATATCCTCATCTTGAAGTCGGATCAGACCTTGCATGATCTTATCTTCTTCGCCTTTGTTTACAGGCAAGATCGCCAGGGTCAGGCAGGGAACCGGCATTTCGGGTGCCACGATTTTAATTGGCGAGGACTTTTCTGTCAAAGTATCGAGTGTAACGGTGTCGGAGAGTTTGGCAATCGCGCCAATGTCGCCGGTCATAATCACATCAGTAGGCACTTGCTTTTTACCGCTTTGGAAATTCAATCCAATGACGCGCTCATCTTTTTCTTGATTCGCGTTGTACACCGTTCCCGTATCGTTAAATGTTCCCGAGAATACACGAAAAAGTGAAATCCTGCCGACAAACGGATCGACAAATGTCTTGAATACGAAGGCCGCCAGAGGACCGCCGGCCTCAGAGTGCAGGAGGATCTCCTCACCGCTTTGCTTGATGGCCTTCACAGGATGTCCATCGACTGGCGTCGGGAAAAATCGAGTGAAAAGATCGAGCGCGAATGAAACGCCAAGGTTCTCCTGAGCCGAGCCGACAAATACCGGCATGATGGACCCGGCTGTGATTGCTTTGCGCATGCCAGACTCTTCTTCATCGGCTGTGAATGCTTCACCTTCGAAATATTTCTCCATCAGGTGCTCATCGTTCTCCGCGATCTGCTCCGTGATTTGCTCCCCGTACTCCGAGATTCGATCTGCCATGTCAGACGGCATATCGATCGGCTTCATTTCACCGCGTTTACCGGCGAAAGCGTATGCCTTCCCGGCCAGCACATCGATAAGTCCTGTCATGCGTTCATTGTCAATAATCGGAAGTGCCAAGGGTAGAACACGTTGTCCGTAAACGTCGCGCAATTCCTGAAATGTCTTCTCGAAGTTAGCGTTGGCTTCATCCATGCGGTTGATAAAAAAGGCTACAGGGATGTTCATATCAGTGGCATTCCTGATTGCTTTTTCTGCGCCCACTGACAACCCGTCTTTAGCAGACATAACGATCAGCGCCGTGTCTCCGGCGAACATTCCGAGTATCTGTTCACCGAGAAAATCGAAATCACCCGGCGTATCGATAAAATTGATCTTATGTTTTTTCCATTCACACCACGCGACTGAGGTGCTGATGGACAGACCGCGGCGTATTTCTTCCGCGTCGAAATCGGTCACTGTGTTGCCTTCGTTCGACCGTCCCATGCGGTCGATCGATCCTGCATTGTAAAGGGCGGCTTCGACAATCGCCGTTTTGCCGACGCCGCCATGACCCATTACAGTGATATTTCTAATTTTCTCTGTCGTAAGATTCATATGTTCCCCCTTTAAGAACCAAATTATTTTCTATTATAGCGCATGCGAGTGCGCGCGTAAGCTAAAGCGATACCCCGATGATAAGCATCGGTTAAGCGTAAGGCTCCAATTCTGCCGTAAAGTGTCTTAAGATTTTGGCCTGCCGCACAACGCGAAATCCTCTAATTGCCCCGGCTTTTTCCATTACTCGGCTCATGGATGATGCCACATAATCGAGATGTGCCTGCGTATAAGTGCGTCTTGGGATGCAGTACCTGGCGAACTCCATCAAGGCTTGCGGCTGCTTGCCCGTCACAGGATCCGGATCCAGGATAAACGAACCGACGTCACATCCCCGAATTCCCGCTTCACGATATACCTCAACACAAAACGAGTGCGCCGGAAAGCGATCAAACGGAACATGCGGCAAGATCTTTCGCGCATCAATAAAGACGGCGTGTCCTCCGGCCGGCTGCTGGCAAGGAACGCCGATATTAGTCAAGCGCTCCGTCAGATAGCGCGTTTGGCCGGTGTAGGAACGCAAAAAAGATTCTTCGACACCTTCTTCGAGTCCTATGGCCAACGCCTCCAAATCGCGTCCGGCCAATCCTCCGTATGAGAGAAACCCCTCATTGGGAACGACTATGCGTCGGATTCCCTCGATAAGTTGTTCGTCCTCGCGCACGGCGACGATGCCACCCATATTGACGATCGCGTCCTTTTTTGCCGACATCGTGAACGCGTCGGCTTGCGAAAACATGTCGCGCACGATCTCGCGGATGGACCGGTCACCTTGACCTTGTTCGCGCTCCTTGATGAAAAATGCATTCTCCGCGAACCGCGCCGCGTCGATTACGAGCGGAATGTCATAACGCCGGGCGATCGAAGCCGTTTCTTGCATATTGGCAAGCGATACAGGCTGTCCTCCGGCCGAATTGCATGTCACTGTGATCACAATCATCCCAACACGATCTCGCCCGTACTGCTCAATCAGCTCAACCAAGCGGCTGTTGTCCATGTTGCCTTTGAACGGATGGTACGCGGCCGTGTCCAGCGCCTCCGGCACCACACAATCGACAGCTTGAGCTCCGCAGAGCATGACATGCCCCGTCGTCGTGTCAAAGTGCATGTTGGAGATAGAAATCTGTCCCGGTTTCAGCAAGTTCGGGAACAGTACTTTCTCAGCGGCTCTGCCTTGATGTACAGGCTGAAAATATTGCCAGCCAAACAGGTCATGACAAACTTCCATCAACCGGTAATAGCTTCGAGAACCTGCGTAACTCTCATCACCCAGCATCATCCCCGCCCACTGGCGGTCAGACATCGCGCCTGTTCCGCTGTCCGTCAACATGTCGATGAAGACATCGTCGCTTCTCAGTCCGAACAAATTATAGTGCGCCTCACGAATCGACGACTCGCGCTCTTCCCGAGTCGTGACCTTGAGTGGTTCGACCATTTTGATACGATACGGTTCTGGCATGTAGTCTGCCATAGTTACCCCCTCCCACGGTTGCCGGTTTTCCCCGAATCCGCAGTTATTTGAACGATTTCACTCTCTGTGTCGCTACGCAACATACTTGAGGATAAAAGACGCGATATCACGGTAGATTTCTTCGTAATTCAACTCATTGACAAGCTCGTGTCGGCCCTCTTCATACAGCTTTACTGTGACATCTTTAAAGCCGAGTTCTTCGAGTTGTTTGCCGTAGGCCGGCGCCGCCTTGCCCATGTCGCCGACCGGGTCATCCGCGCCACTTGCGATCAGAACAGGTATATCGCGATTCATCTTGTCGAGATTGGCTTTTTGGTAAAGCGTTTTAATGCCTTCAAACATGTCGGCGAATGCGCTGACTGTGAACATGAACTGATTGCGTTCATCAGCAACGTATGCGTCAACGATCGCTTCATCGCGCGTCAACCAGTCACATGTCGTCCGATTGGGTTTGAAAGGCTTGTTATTGCTGCCCAGCGACAGATTGGTCAGGAACTTACTCCGGTAGCGTGGTCCTTTAAAGGCGCGGATCATTTTCACAAACGTCATACCTGTAGAAACGAGTGCGGCAGGCTGCATGCCCGTTCCGGTCAAAATTACAGCCGCGAACTCATCTTCCGGATATGTATGAAGGTATTGCCGCGTGAGAAAGGAACCCATTGAGTGGCCCATCAAAAAATAAGGCAACTGCGGATAACGCTCTTTGAACAGACGTTGCACTGCCCGCATATCCTCCAGGACATGCCGGTTGCCATTTTCGTCCGCGAAATAACCCCAGTTATCTTTTGTTGTTACTGAATTGCCGTGGCCCAGATGGTCGTTGCCAACCACCAAAATGCCTTCGCTCGCCATGGCGCGGGCAAAGCGGTCGTATCGATCGATGAATTCGACCATGCCGTGCGCGATCTGAAGCACTGCCCGTGGCTCATCGCCCGGATCCCAGATCTGTAAATAAAGCTGCGTCTTGCCGTCAGACGACTTAATATATTCTGTTTTCCTCTCCATCGCGGACCTCTTTCTCACCCGCTGTTCCCACAGCGTGCTAGCTGTTACACAACCTCGTCATGTCATTCGGACAAAGCGCGTATGTAAAGCAACGATTCTTTTGCCCCGAAACCCTGTGTCCATTGTCACAGGAAAATTGAAGAGCGTCAAGAATAATCCAATAACGCCTGACGCGCCGCCTCCCGTCGGCAAGCCGCCTCACGCAACACTTCGAGAACACCGGCCCTCGTCACCGGCTCCATCACCGCGCGGCGAAAATGAGTGGAGTCGGGAAATCCGCGCAGGTAAAAGGCAAATTGCGAGCGCATCTCCCGAACAGCGATCTCTTCGCCCAGCAGCTCGACCGTCGCGTCAAAATGTTCGACCATCGTGGCCAACCATTTATTTGTCGCTACATGAATGAGTAGTCTGTGCTCGGGGGTCATCGCCGGTTGCCCTGCGTGGTCTTGTCGCAGTATTTGAAATATAAACGGGTTGCCGCGTGCCGCGCGCCCTACTTGAAACCCGTCACATCCCGTCGTTTCTCTCATTCTCTCAAGATCTCCCGGCTCATGAAGGTCGCCGTTTCCTATGACTGGAATCGAAACCGTCTCCCGAACACGCCGTATCACACTCCAGTCAGCGTCGCCGCTATAAAACTGATCAAGCGTTCTTGCGTGAACTGTCACAGCGGCGGCGCCTGCCTGCTCGGCCGTCTTTGCGATATCGGGCGCGTTGACGGCGTCAGACGATACACCCGACCTGATTTTGACTGTGATCGGGATCCCGAAAGGTTGAGCTGTCTCAACGGCGGCACCAACAATCCTTTTCACCAGTTCCAGATCTCGCATCAGGGCGCAGCCCCCGCCATCCCGTGTTACTTTGGGAGCGGGGCAACCCATGTTGAGATCAATGAATGACACCGCTCTGTATAAAGGATCCATAAGTAACCGACGGATCGCGAACGCAAAATCCTCCGGATGACTTCCGAAAAGCTGAATGCCCCACGGCTTGTCCCCACCTGTGGATTGCAGATAGCGCGCTGAACGGCGAAGCGTTGGATCATGGAGGATGCCTCTCGCGGAGACAAGCTCCGAGACAGTAAACGAGGCGCCTTCGCGTGCCGCGATGGTCCGAAAGGGACCTGTCGTAAACCCGGCCATCGGGGCAAGCCCGACAGGCAACCGTTTAAATAGCGATAAAAAACCCTCCGAGCAGGCAGGCATACCTTGACGGAGGGATTGGTCTGTATGCGTCACAACGACAACCTTATTCGCTGAACGACTCGTTAGTCGGACAGCATATGGACAAATAAACCAGACCGCAGTTTGGGCTCAAACCACGTTGATTTCGGAGGCATGATCATCTCCGCGTCAGCGATCGTGAGCAAATCGTCCATCGTCGTCGGGCACATGGCGAACGCGGCTGCCCATCCTCCGTCCACACGGCGCTTGAGTTCATCGAGACCGCGAATGCCCCCAACAAAATCGATACGCATCGACGTTCTAGGATCATCAATTCCCAGAAGAGGCGTGAGCACATTGTTCTGCAAAATCGAAACATCGAGGCTTTCAACTGGATCAAGCCCCTCTAAAATGCGATTCATGGCCGTTAACCGGTACCAGCTACCGTCAAGGTACATGCACATTTCAGCCTTCTTATGCGGGTGGAATGGTTGATCGACTTGTTTGATCTTGTAGACTTTGCCGATCTCTTGCAAAAATGATTGTGGTGTCAGCCCGTTCAAGTCTTTGACGACGCGGTTATAGTCCATGATAAACAAATCTTCATCCGGGAAAATCACTGCCATGAAATAATTGAACTCGGCATCGGCCGGCGCGTCAGGATACTGCTCACGCCGTTTAAGCGCCACATTGGCCGATGTGGCGGAGCGATGGTGACCGTCGGCGATATAGAGTGTGGGAACATCCAGGAAAAGTGCTTGCAGGGCGGCGACTGTATCCGCGTCGTCAACGACCCAAAAAATATGGGTGATATCGTCATCTGTTTTGAAATCGTAAATGGGATCATTAAACTTGATAAAATCGCGAATTACTCCATTGATCGAGTCGCGCTTTCGGTAGGTCAAAAACACCGGTTCTGTATGCGCATCACAGACGTCGAAGTGACGCGTCCGGTCAATCTCCTTGGCTTTGCGTGTGAATTCGTGCTTTTTAATTTTATTTGACAAATAGTCATCGACCGATACGGTCGCTACAAGACCCGTTTGAACGCGGCCCTTCATAATCTGACGGTATAGATAGAAACAAGGTTTGTCATCTTGTTTGATCACGCCGTCCGCAATCATCTCCTGAAGCCGCTCACAGCCTTTCACATAAACTTGGTCGGCGTAATCGTCAACGCTTTCAGGTAAATCGATTTCGGCGCGCACAACGTGGAGAAAGCTCAGCTCGTTGTCACCTGCCATCGACTTGGCTTCCGCCCGATTCATCACATCGTACGGCAGGCTCGCCACACGATCAGCTAATTTAGCAACCGGGCGCACGGCCCGAAAAGGTCTCGCGATCGCCATTACAACCGCTCCTTGATGATGGCTACGATGTTGTCACCAATGCGAGCCTGGGCTTCAGCCGTCGCGGCACCGATATGGGGAGTCAAAGAAATTTTCTCGCAATCGAGCAGTCGCTGATTCTTCAGGGGCTCTTCTTTGAATACGTCGAGGGCAGCGCCCCCGACCATGCCGGCCTCGATCGCGTCCACAAGCGCGTCCTCATCGACGATCCCGCCTCGTGCGCAGTTGATGATAAAAACACCCGGCTTCATCATATCAATTTCTTTTTTTCCGATTACCGGGTTTCCTCCGGCAAACGGAATGTGAATCGAGACGTAATCCGATATTTTGAGAACATCATGCAAAGCTACCTGAGGACAGAAATCGCAATCGATGTCGAGAATATCAGTGAAAACAACTTCCATGCCGAGCGCGAGGCACTTGACTGCAAGTGAACTGGCGATACGCCCGAAGCCAATCAGTCCAAGTGTTTTGCCGGCAATCTCGGTGCCGGAGTATTCCTTTTTCAACCACTTGCCCTGGCGCATCGAGACGTTGGCCTCTCCGATGTGGCGAGCCATGGTAAGCATATGACCGAGGGCAAGCTCTGCCACCGCGCTGCTGGACGCCGCGGGCGTATTGCGCACTTCAATGCCTCGAGACTCCGCGTAGTCGACGTTGATGTTGTCAACGCCCACACCACCGCGAATGATCAATTTCAGATTGCCCGCCGCGCCGGCGTCAATCTGCGGATCGCGCATTTTTGTCGCGCTCCGGACGACCACACAGTCTACTTCGCCTAACCGGCGGAGCAAGTCGTCGCCTTCATATTTTTTAGTGTCGACCACATGGCCGAGCTCAATGAGTTCCAGTTCTGCTTTTTTGTCAATGCCGTCATTTGCGAGAATCAATGCCATCGTTATGCCTCCAGTCCGAGAATTTCGTCGATCGCCGCAAGTAATTCGAGCAGCGTGCCTTCTTCAAGTTCACCCATTGTCGCGATGCGGAAAGTGGTGGCCTTAAAGGGACCATATCCGCCCCCGATCCTGAATCCGCGCTCAAGCAGCGCATTGCTGAGATCAGCGAAAACGAATCCTGTCGTATTATTGATACATGTCACTGTGTTGGAGCGGTATCCTTGTGCCGCAAACAGCGAAAAATGTTTTTCCGCCCATTCGCGCACAAGGTCTGCCAGCAATTCGTGGCGCGCGAAGCGATTGTCCAATCCCTCTTCCATGATGCGGTCGAGTTGGTAGTCAAGCGCAAACATGTGAGACAGAGACGGAGTCGATGGGTATTGGAAGCTCTTCTTGACTTGATCGTAAAGACGAATAAGGTCGAGATAGTATCCGCGGAATTCAACTTGTTTCGCGGCCTCGACAGCGCGCTCGGATATCGAGCAAAGGCTCAAGCCTGGTGGCAGCGCCAGAGACTTTTGTGTTGACGAAATACAGATATCAATGCCCCACCGGTCCACTTCAATTTTCGCGCCTGCCAGAGAGGAAACCGCGTCCACCAGATAAAGAACGCCCGGATAGTTACGGACGACCTCACCGATCGCTTGACAGGGGTTCATGATGCCGGAACTCGTCTCATTGTGCGTCACGGTGATCACATCGTATTCGCCTGTTTTCAAAACGTCATCAACCATCTCGGGCGTTGTCGGTTGCCCTGGTTCTGATTTGAAAATATCAGCCGGGACGTTATTGTGGACAGCCAGTTCATACCAGCGATCGCCAAATGCGCCGACCGAGAAGACAGCCGCCTTTTTGCGTGTACAACTCCGAATTGCCCCCTCCATCAGCCCAGTGCCCGAAGAAGTGGACAGCAGAATCGTGTCATCTGTATACATCAATTTCTGCAATTTCTCGGAAATGTTCTGTTGAAGCACGGTCGCTTCTTTTGTGCGGTGGCCAATCATAGGTGTGGCCATTTTTGCCAGCACATCGGGTGCGACATCAGTCGGGCCCGGAATGAAAAGTTTTTGGTACATTGTCCCTCCTAGGGTTTTTGAAAATTGAACTTACGTGTTCGGTTGTCTGATTAATCTGCCCCTTCGCCCATCGTCTGTGGTCGTGATAAGGGTTGCGCCAATTAAGCCTGTCATCTGATAACTATACCATTATTAACGGTTTGAACGCGCCTCTGATGTCAAGATCCTCAGATAAACGAATCGTATTATCAAAGCCCTAAAAACTCGCGCAGGCGAGGCAATCCTTGTGTTGCTTGCTCGTGACCTTTAACATACTGGCTGAGCAGTTTTTCCCGATCACGATCGATCATAGTAAGGTCGAGGTCCTCAGGATAAAAGACGAACGCCCGGCCATCGCGTTCCAACTGTTCGATCTTGTCGAGTGTGGCGTTGTACCCGACGTGGCGCGACAGCAGTGCCTCTTTCTCGACTTGGTGACGATCGAGCATCAGATTCACAAGGCGATTTTGCGGAAAAGGCTCTAGGCGAAAACCGCGTTCACGAGTCAACACAACGACAAAACGCTCGTAACCGTCCTCCATGGCAATGTCGAGCGGAATTCCCGAGCCGAGCCCCCCGTCTACATAGATTTCTTCATCAATTTTCGTTTCCGGCATCAGATAGGGAACAGATGAGGACGCGCGGACACGTAGGATAAGGTCTTCAATTGTCTTGTAGTCATGCTTATGCCAGTAAACCATCTTCCCCTCATGGCGGAGAAAGGCGCCAATCACACAGTCGGCATCATTTTCTATAAATGTTTCGAAATCGAACGGGAGCGACCCATCTTCACGAGTCGATTTTGAGTAAATGTATTCCGCGTTAAAATAGCCATCGCCTTTAATCCAAGAGGCTACATCTCCAAAAGACTGCTCCAGAACGATATCGGTGAATGACCGCCGCGCCCTGGTAAGATCGCGAGACAGATAATTGACCACATGGGATGCCCCCGCAGAAATCCCCGCGGCATAGTTGAAATAAATCCCTTGTTCGAGCAACATCGTGACAAATCCGGCCGTGTAGCACGCGCGCATGCCTCCGCCCTCAAAGATGAGTGCCGTGTCATGTATGTTGCTCGATATTGTTTTTTTATCTGCCATGTATATACATCTCCCTTTATCTTCCTTATCTTAAGTTTAACAGTTACGTGTTCAGCCAACACGTAATGGGCTCACCAACGTCTCGTTTTCCCAGCAGACAGGTTGTCCCGAGCGTTTTTCGGCATAGGCCCTGCCCAACATAACAAGGCGGTAGAAGGGTAATCCGAAGCCCAACGCAAAACGCCACACGAAAAACGCTCGGTGGTATGCGTTTTTGATCGTCAACCGCGCGCCTTGTCCATCTGACACACGCAAGCCGAACAGGGCCTTGCCGATCGTTGTTCGGGAAATAACAAGTTGCAACGGTTCGGTTGCCATCATGAGCGCACAGGCAACCACTTGATCGAGGAGGAATAGAGCAAGATTGTGATGCACCGCTCTGCGACTAAGCCATTGCCCCGCTGGGTACCAGACCGCCAGCCAGAATAAGAAATCAACCAGACGCCCGCTGAATCGGCGCCACAAAAACCAATCAGCGTGCCTCGTGGAAGGTTCCCTGTTGATGAGATCTAACCGGTTTTTAGTTTGATTTTCCACCATTACAAAACCTCTATGACACCGACGAAAGCACGTAAAGCCGATTTTATCACAACAATCCTTGATCCCTCGAGAAAGTGTGATACGATTCCGTCTTTAACAGCTGTTTCCGGCACAAAGAATGGATGGGACACAATGCGTTCGATGATCATCAATTGCAATGCGCCGGTATGATAAAATACAAACACTTGCCACAACAGGGGGCATTTTTCTGTGTGCCCTGATGGACGGCAATAAATGGCTTTTTGCAGTGAGCCGGGTATTACGCGTACCGGATGTCCGGTCGGGTCCCGGTCAACTCGGGAATTGAGATCAAACATATGAAACGAACGAATTATTGTGGGCTATTCTCCGAACATGATGTCGGTACGGAAACAGTGGCTTGTGGCTGGGTTGAAACAAAGCGTGACATGGGAGGCGTTATCTTCATCGATATTGTCGATCGGGAAGGTGTACTCCAGACCGTTTTCAATCCGGAATACACCGGGGTTGATGCGTTCGCCCTTGCGGAACGTGTCCGAAACCAATCAGTTGTCCTCGTTAGGGGAATCATTCATCTCAGGGACGACGAAACCGTCAATCCGAAAATCTCCACGGGAACTGTCGAGCTCCGTGTCTCGGAAGCTGAACTGCTCTCCCCTTGCGCTCAGTTGCCCTTCGATCCGTCGGACGCTGACGATGTAAGAGAAGATCTCAGACTCCAGTACCGTTTCCTCGACCTGCGCCGTCCGGCGCTTCTCGGCAATATCCGATTTCGCCACCAGGTCACACGCGCCATCCGTGACTTTATGGATCAAAAAGGATTCGTCGACGTCGAAACGCCGATTCTGACCAAAAGTACACCGGAGGGTGCTCGCGATTACCTGGTGCCCAGCCGCGTCCGTCCCGGTTCTTTTTACGCGCTTCCCCAGTCACCCCAAATCTTCAAGCAACTCCTCATGGTTGCCGGGCTCGATCGCTATTATCAAATCGCGCGCTGTTTCCGTGACGAGGACCTTCGCGCCGACCGTCAACCTGAATTCACGCAACTAGACCTTGAGATGTCGTTTGTCGAAATAGAAGATGTGCTCATTCTTCTGGAATCGCTGTTCTGCTTTGTTCTCAAACAAGTCAAAAATATTGAATTCTCCGAAGCATTTCCACGGTTTACATGGCAAGAGGCCATGGACAAGTTCGGAAGCGATAAACCCGACCTCCGTTTCGATCTTCCCGTGATCGACGTCACAGACATTGCCGCAAGGACGGGGTTCTCTGTCTTCCGCAAAGTGGTCGAACAAGGTGGTGTTGTCCGCGCGATCACGGTCCCCGGGCAAGCCGATTTCTCCCGCACGACAATTGAGGAACTCACTGAGTTTGCTGTCTCAGAGGGAGCGGCGGGTATGGCATGGATCGCCTGGCGGCCTTCCGGTGAAATCTATTCCATCCTCACGAAATTTATTGACGATAAAGACATAAGAGAAATCTTGCAACGCGTGGGTGCCGAGCCTGGTGACTTTATCCTGTTTTCCGCTGACTCGCTCGAGGTTTCGAGACACGTGACGGGAGCAATACGCCTCAAGCTAGCAGATATTCTGGGACTGCGTGACCCCGATCGGTTCGCATTTGCCATTGTCACTGATTTCCCTATGTTTGAATACTCTGAAGACGCAAAACGCTTTGTGGCTCAGCACCATCCATTCACAATGCCCTACAAGGAAGACCTGGAATACCTCTCAAGCGATCCGGCGCGTGTCCGATCCCAAGCGTATGACTTCGTCCTCAATGGCACGGAACTTGGATCGGGAAGTATCCGGATACACCGCAGTGATATTCAGACACAGGTATTTAAAGCGCTGGGACTTTCTGACCATGAAATTCAAGACCGTTTCGGCTTTATGCTCGACGCTTTCCAATATGGGGCGCCGCCACATGGAGGTTTTGCCTTTGGACTCGACCGCCTTGTCATGATTCTGGCAGGCGAACAGTCGCTGCGCGATGTTATCGCATTCCCAAAAATTCGTGACGCATCGTGCGTGATGACACAAGCACCTTCAACAGTTGACCGCGAACAACTCGAAGTACTCGGCATTCGCCTCACAGATGGGGGATCAGCAGCCACGGCAACAGGCCCTAAAGAACAGTCAAGACGAAAACGCGTTGCCGAACTTGACCTCAATGAACTGTCAACGCAGTCGCGCCTCAATCTCGCGCCTGAGGAACAAGCAACTATGCGTGACCAGTTGATGGAGATGATTACCTTTGCGGATGCGCTCCACACCATTGACACGCAAGGTGTTCCAGCGATGACTACGCCGTCGGACGCCCGGAACATACACCTAACCGAACGGGACGACCGACCGCCGTCGAGCGAAGAGGTCTTTGAGAATGCCCCCAGCGCACACGATGGATTTTTCTTTGTGCCCCCGGTTGTCGAATGAGGAGTGATTCATGAATTACACAAGCATGGAACTGTTACAACTGTCTGCCGCGTTGAGGAACCGCGAGATTTCCTCGCGCGAATTAACAGAGGCTGTGTTCCGAACCATTGACGCGCGTGAGGAAGCGATCGGTGCCTACATCACGTTGACACGCGACCTTGCGATCAAACAAGCCGATCGCGTCGACGCACTTCTCGGACAAGGCCTTACGTTGCCTGCACTTGCGGGTATTCCCGGAGCGCTCAAAGACAATATCGCCACGCGCGGCATCCGGACAACCAACGCTTCCCGAATGCTAGAAACGTTCGTTCCTCCTTACGACGCGTTCGTATGGCGACTCCTCCGGCAGCAAGAAATAGTGCTGACAGGAAAAACCAATATGGATGAGTTCGCCATGGGGCATTCGACCGAAACATCCGCATTTCATTTGACACGAAATCCCTACGACACGACACGCGTTCCCGGAGGCAGTTCCGGAGGTTCCGCAGCGGCTGTCGCGTCGGGCGAGGCCTGTTTCGCGTTGGGCACGGATACAGGCGGATCAGTTCGCCAACCAGCCGCCCTTTGCGGACTCGTTGGACTCCGCCCCACCTACGGCCTGATTTCCCGTCGAGGCGTTACTTCGTTTGCCTCTTCGCTCGATCAGGTGGGAACGATGACGCGGAGTGTGCGCGACAACGCGCTGCTACTCGATGCCATCGCCGTACGCGACAAAAAGGATGTCCACAGTGTTGGACATGAGGGAGAATCCTACCTGGACGCGATCTCAGAACCACTGAGCAGTCCCATCATCGGCTGGCCTGAATCGTATTTCAATTCAGGAGATCTGGCGGGTGACGTGCGAGAACAACTAGAAAAGGCGCTGCATTTCTATGAATCAATTGGCGCGCGAATTATTCCGGTCGATTTAAAGACACTCGACGCCTCTCTCGCTGCCTATTACATCATTTCAAGCGCCGAAGGGTTCTCAGCCATGAACCGCTATGACGGAGTACATTACGGCTACCGCAGCGAAACGGTCGAGTCTTTGGAAGATGTCTACGTCAAATCACGTACCGAAGCGCTGGGTCCTGAAGTCAAGCGGCGCATTCTGCTGGGTTGTTTTGCGCTCTCGAACGACCAATATGATGACTATTTCCTCAAGGCGACCCAGGTTCGCACACTAGTCAAGCAAGAGTTTGAAAACGTGTTCCAGTCATGCGACGCGATTTTGACACCCGTCACCGCGACCACTGCCTGGCCTATCGGTACGTTGCCTGAAGAGTCAGGCGGAGGCAGGTACAGCAACGACCGTTTCACACTTCCGGCCTCACTCACGGGAATGCCGGCCATCTCGGTACCCGTGGGACTATCGGACAAAGGGCTGCCCGTTGGCATGCAGTTGATGGGCAAACGGTTCTCCGAAAGCCTGCTTTATCGTCTGGCCGCCTGCTATGAGGATGCACACGGCCTCCTTGCCACGCCTGGAGAGGTGAAGTAATGAGTATTCACGACTATGAATCTGTAATCGGACTTGAGGTCCACGTCGAGTTGAAGACTACGCACAAACTCTTTTGCGAATGCGCGACAACGTTTGGCGCGCCGCCCAATACGCAAGTGTGTCCTGTCTGTCTCGCTATGCCCGGAGCGCTGCCTGCGCTGAACCGGGAAGTCGTCGAGTTCGCGGTCCGCGCTGGCATCGCGACCCATTGCACCATCGAACACAGGTCTTGTTTCGACCGCAAGAATTATTTCTACCCTGACCTTCCAAAGGCCTATCAGGTCACACAGAACGAATTTCCGATCTGCACAGGCGGATATCTGGACATCGCGACGGGAGATCAAGTCAAGCGGATCAGGATCGAACGCATCCACATGGAAGAAGACGCCGGCAAATTAATTCACATTTCTGAGGAAGGCACGCTCGTAGATTGCAACCGCTGTGGCGTCCCTTTGATTGAAATTGTTTCGCAACCTGACCTCCGGAACGGCGAAGAAGCTGTCGCTTATCTGCGCAAACTCCGCGCGATCGCGCGCTACACAGGTATCTCCGACGGAAAGATGAACGAGGGGTCGCTGCGATGCGACGTCAACCTATCGATCCGTAAAAAAGGCGAACAAACATTGGGAACGCGGGTTGAACTCAAAAATCTCAATTCATTCAACTTTATCGCGCGCGCCATTGATTCCGAATTCAAGCGCCAGGTCGAGATTGTCGAGCAAGGAGGCACACTGGTTCAGGAAACGCGCCGATTCGATGAAAAGACAGGACAAACATATGCCATGCGCAAAAAGGAACAAGCGGCTGATTACCGATACTTACCAGATCCCGATCTCGTTCCCGTGGAGATTGAAGCCGAAGAAGTGAATCGCATCCGCGTCGCTATCCCCAGACTTCCTGAGGAGCGAAAAGAGCAATATATCCGCGATTACGATCTGACGGCGTATGAGGCAGAACGCCTCACGGATGACAAAGAGCTTTCGGATTTCTTTGAAAAAGCCGTCCAAGAAACCACCTATCCCAAAATACTTGTCAATGTGATCCTGGCCGATGTCGCCCCGCTATATGCTGAAGAGCCACTTGACGATCCGGTAAATCCGGCGAGTCTTGGCAAACTCTCAAATCTTCTTGCGACAGGAGAGATCAACAGCAACACGGGACGCAAGGTGCTTAAAGCGTTAATGGAAGAAGACTTTGATCCGACTAGCTATGTCTCGGAACACGACCTAGCCCAAATCAATGACCGCGAAAAACTACAGGAGACTGTCGATGACTCCATCGCGGCCAATGAGCGTGCGATAAAAGATTATCTGGGCGGCAAAGACAGCGCCATACGCGCGATCGTTGGCCGCGTCATGAAAGATACGGGTGGCAGAGCCAATCCCATTCTTGTTGAGACAATGATCAAGGAGGCGATCGGGGGTCGTTGACCTCCGCCCTCCTACATTAGTAAATCAACCGCTCCACTGCTGTCGCGTCAAATGATTTTAATAAAGCTGTCGCAAGCAAGACAGCTGATTCAACATCGCCCAGTTTCGCCCAGCCATAATGTGTATGGATGTAACGCACGGGAACGCCGATCACGATGCTCGGAATACCGACGCCTTGTGTGTGGATCAAACCGGCATTCGTGCCGCCTCCGCTTCTCACTGCCTCTTGAACCGGTATGCCTAATTCACGGGCAAGCGCAAGAGTATAACGCTGAAATCCGGCGTGTGTAACCATTGAGCGATCCATATGGCGGAGCATCGGGCCTTTACCGAGCGCTGTCTGGCTTTGGTCAGCCGGCGCGAAGTTGTCATCGGCCGGTGTACCCTCAAAGACGATCGCGAGATCGGCATCGATTTGTCTGGCTGTCACAACAGCACCCCTCCCCCCAATTTCCTCTTGCACAGAATATGCGGCGACGACATCAACCTGGAGTTCTAGGCCGTCGAGGCGTTTCATGGTTTCTGTCATAGCGGCGCACCCAAGTCTGCAATCGAATGCTTTGCCGAGAAGAAGATCGTGTGGCTCATCGTACGAGCATGAGACATCGGGGACTACAGGAGCCGCGACATCAATTCCAAATAATTCCTCTGCTTCCTGTTTTGAGCTCGCCCCAATGTCAAGCTCGATCTGCTCCATCGTAACGCCCTGGTTTCGTTCAGCCTCTGACAGATAATGAGGAGGCTTACTGGTCGTAATCGCGCGTATCCAACTCCCGTCGCGCGTTCTCACACGAAAAAGGTGCGCGGGAATGTTGCCGGGCACCCAGGAACCGAGGGGAAGAACGCCCAACATCCCGGTGGATCGGATTGACTGCACAATAAGTCCCACTTCATCGAGGTGTGCGTCAAGCTGCACTCTGAGCCTGTTGCCCGTATTACCTCTGCGACGCACATATACGTTTTGCATGGTGTCGCGTGATACCTCACCGTAATCACCAGTTTGATGGATTGCAATCTCCGAGACCTCATGCTCAAAACCCGACGGTCCGTTTGCCTCCGAATAGGCTGCGATCATCTCCACAAATTCCTTTTTATTCATCATTATCCTCCTGCGCGACAAAACTATTATTTCGATAACATTCTCATTTTAGCCTGTTTTTGCGGTCAATGCACCAGCATTTTGCCTCAGCAGACACATAACGTAATGAGTAATCTCCCTGTAATGCCTGCAGCAGTAGAGTTTGCGAGGTATTTCGCTTTTCTCGATATATAATGACGGCACTTGCCATTTCATGATACAAGCATGATAACGACTCGATTTATGCAATTATTCAGTGCATATGCACATATTGTCATCAAATCTTATGACAACAAACCACATGCTTGCATTCAAAAGATTCGGCTATTTGGCACTTGGAAGAGTTGAAATATATACGTTATTGTATTAGACGTCAAAACAAACCCCCCTTTGCGAGCAAATATATCGTTATCTATTGTCTATATTAAGTTGCGCGCTTTTCGGGATACAAGGTCAAGTATCTGTGACACACATACGGGTCAACATGATACTCAAGGAATACGGTCATAGACCGGTTCCGGATTGAACAACCGTTTGGCATAACAGAATTGAGGATAAAATGAATCAATCGAAAAAGAAAAATATAAAAAAACAAACCCGACTCATTGCAGGCGCTGCGCTGGCTATCATCATGCTGGTCGTTCCGGTCACAACAGCTGTGAAGGGCGGACACTGGCATCATCAAGCCCAGGCGAGTCTCGCTCAAAGTGGATCCAGTGACGATGAGCCGCACATACGAAATGAGTTTGACGATAACTTCCTGATCTTTGACGGAGATACGATCGACCGTCACTTAAATGACATTGCCGGTTTGGACACTGATCCTCAGGCAAGCACTCCCGTCGACGCCATCGGCGAAGACGAATCAACCGCATTATGGGATCAGGCATATGTTGAACGCGTTTTGGGACAAAGTTATTCCGATGCTGATGACACAGCAACCCAAGCAATAACCAAGCGTGAAGCGGTTGACGCGATAAAACGCGACAAGGATCTGCTCATAGAAAAAGAAGCGCAGGCCAAAAAGGAAGCCGCAAAAAAAGAGGCTGCCAAAAAAGCCGAAATTGCTAAAAAGGAAGCTGCCAAAAAGGCTAAAGCCGAGACGGTCATTCAGCAGCAGGCTTTGCCTACGGGAAATGATCGCTTCCTAATTCAAGTAAACAATCCCGATACAAATTACACAGGCAGACCGTTTCAGGTCTCAGATCGGAATGTGCTAGAGGGACTTGTAATGGGAGAATTCGGCAACGACTACCTCGGTGCCGTACTTGTTGCCCAGTGCATCCGAGACTCCATGATCAAAGAAGGCACCAACAGCACCTCCGTCATCAAGCGTAAATACGGGTATACGGCACCGGTTCGTCGCTCAGTGACGCAGGACGTCAAGCGAGCAGTTGCTTTTGTCTTCGATGAAGGCGGCAGCGCCGTCCAGCACCCAATTTATTATTTCTACGCCAGCAACCTCGTCAAGGGCAAATGGCATGAAACACAAAATTTTGTGGTTCAAAGACACGCGGTACGTTTTTTCAGTCCACATCGCTGATCTCAATTTGCATTGGCGAAAAGTATCGGGCAGCGCGTGATTATCACGCTCTGCCCAATTTTTGATATGACAAGTACTTACAGTTTTCCCTTCTTATAGAGAAAACGTGAAAGCACAATAGCCAAAATAGCACCGACCGGAACCAGTAAACTCACTTTATCAGCGAGACTCGGCATAACAATAAAGAGAATCAGCATAAAGACCATCGGTCCCACTGCAATCTTCCAGTTCCTTGAGATAAAGATAACGGCAAGCCCCCCGAACAGCGCGGGAAGGATATTCGCGAATGCGGGCGCCAGGGTTGGAGATTCCAGAATCGGCGCCAGAGTATTCAGCAAAAGCATGCCCAGGAATAGAATCACTGTAGTCACAATTGACGAGATGCCGATGGCAATGGTCGAGATGACTTCGCCTTCAGGCGTGCCCGGCTCAACTTTGGCCACCTTCATGGCATTGATCGCGCAAGGCGCTTTTAGATTCGTGATGTTCCCCGTCACAAAGCTCAGGTACGAGCCTCCCGCACCCAACATCGGCGCGTAGGTGAACGCTTCGATGATTCCCACGGTGTAGAACACAGGGATTACACCGAGGAGTCCCTTGCCCAATGCGCCTAGATAAGGCCACGCGTTGAAATAAATACTGACAAGCAATGGGTACGACGCGAACGCGATAATCGCGAGAATGCCTGAAACCCGACCCCACAGATGAATTTTTTGATCATATTGGCTCATGGGTTAACCTCCGATCCAAGCAGTGAGCGGAATGGAAAACGCCATCGCGCCAAGCATACTGAACGGCATTGCGTAGTTCTCAAGCCATACGATATTCTTTTTCTTGACCAGGAAGCCAAAGAAGAGCATCAGAAGTGACGAGAATATCATCACGAATACAGGGATCCATCCCTGTATTCCGAATGTCACCTTTGAAAAGATCATTCCGAGGAACGCGGAGACCATGCCGATGAAAAGCGAATCCATGAAGATCGCCCCCCATTTCTTATCCTTGGATTTAATCGTCAACAGTCCTTTTTCAATTTTGCGCAAAAAGAACGTAATGATTACGATACCTGAGAAACTACCCAGCGTCATCACCCATGCGATGGTGGAGTATGATCGCGCATCAGTCAGCGCATCGGTCAGCGAAATACCGAGCACCGTGGCCGCTGATGTGGCAGCCGGTAGCTCGTACGTCAGCGCGCCAACGACGCTAAGACGGAGCCATGGCAGGGGGAGTCCAAGAAATTGCGACAACGTAATGATCCCAATGATAATCGCAATCGCCGGGGCGATCGAAAATACGCCAGCTCCGCGCATGATTGAGCGGAGAAGTGTTTTTGACATCTCCAATTCACGGGCTCGCTTGTATGCCTTGACAGTAAAAAAGATTGATTGACCCAGCACATACAAGATGACGACTCCCGCCAACCCGAAGAGCACAGGGTGATTCACACTAAACATAAACACCTCTTTCATTTTTCAGCGTGATCGATTGTAATTCTGTTACCCACATATAGAATGAGAGGGCGACTATAGTCACCCTCTCATTCCAAATCACATGAATAACTTAACAGTTTGATGCCGCCCGCGCGCGGCCGGCATATGTATCCATTAGGCAGACTGATCGCTTTCTTCTTCGACTCCGGCCATTAAGAGACCCAGTCGATTGCGTGAGCAATCGCACTGATCGAGACAGGCAAGGATCCGTCCGCTGTAAATAACAAGGACTCGGTCCGGGATTTCCAGGATTTCGTCAAGTTCTGTCGATACCATGAGGACGGCTGCACCTTTATCGCGCGCGTCCACAATCTGAGTCTGAATATATTTAGTCGCGCCGATATCAAGGCCACGCGACGGATGCACTGCCACGAGCAGATTCACCTCACGAGACAGTTCACGGCCAACGACCAATTTCTGCTGGTTACCTCCCGACAGATTGCCCGCCGCTTCCATTACACTCGGCGTCTTAACCGAGAACTTTTTGACCAGTTCACGACTGTGTTTGTCGATCCAGTTCCAATGCAGGAAACCGCGCGTAGAATAGGGCTCTTGATAATTGTCTACCATGGCGATGTTCTCGCGAACATTCATCTTTCCGACCATACCCATCTTCTGCCGGTCTTCCGGTATGTGACCGGTGCCTTCTTGCATAATCTGTTTGGCCGTTTTGCCCGCCATATCTTTGCCAAGGATTTCGATCTTACCCGAGGTCGGGGGCAACAATCCCGTGATGCACTTGATGAGTTCAGACTGTCCGTTGCCGTCAACGCCGCATATACCGACAATTTCGCCTGCTCGCACATCGAATGTCACATCTTTAAGGATGTGAATCCCTTTGTCATTTGTATAATTCAGATTTTCAACGTTGAGGACAACTTCACCAGGATCCGATACTGTTTTTGCTGTCACGAGTTCAACATCGCGCCCCACCATTAGGTGGGCAAGCTCATTCAAGTTCTTGATGCTTTTGACTTCGAGACCTGCAGCAGTTACTTTCCCCTGCCTGAGAATCGTGCAACGGTCGCAGATAGCCAATATCTCGGGTAACTTGTGACTGATAAAAATGACTGTCTTGCCTTCCGCCACCAGCTGGCGGATGACGTCGAAAAGTCCTTCTACCTCCTGTGGTGTTAACACAGCTGTCGGTTCGTCAAGGATCAGTGTATCGACGTCGCGATAGAGCGCCTTCAATATTTCGAGGCGCTGCTGCTGACCGACCGACATTCTTCCCACTTTCTCCCATGGGTCAATGTTCATGTGATAACGTTCTGCCATTTCAGTGAAACTCTTGGCAGCACTTTTTAAGTCGAGAACCTGCTTATTGTCGGCGTAACCGAGAACAACATTTTCGATCGCGCTATGAGCGGGGATAAGCATGAAGTGCTGATGCACCATGCCGATACCACAATCGATCGCGTCTCGCGGCGTTCGAATGTTGATCATTTCACCTTTGTAATAGATCTCGCCCGATGTCTGCTCATAGAGTCCGAACAGAATATTCATCAAGGTCGATTTGCCCGCTCCGTTCTCCCCAAGAAGCGCATGTACTTCGCCTTGTTCGACAGAAAATGACACGTCATCATTAGCGACAACTGGTCCAAATCGTTTTGTAATATTTTTCATTTCAAGAATGGTTGACATATTCGACCTCCTATTCCTTGATGTACGGAATCGCGCTGCCAGCCGGTTTATTCGATCTGCGACTGATAACACAGAGCGCGATGATGGTGATGACATAAGGAATCATCAGAGGGAACTGTGAAGGGAAACCCGTCGCGAGCGCCTGCAAACGGTACATGAGCGAGTTACTCGCTCCGAATACCAAAGAGGCAAACATGACTCCCACGGGTGTGTAATTGCCAAATACGACCGCTGCCAACGCGATAAAACCACCGCCGGCGATCATGCCTTCTGTGAAGAAGCTGAGTTGTCCCATTGAAATAAATGCGCCTGCAAAGCCGGCCATGACACCGCTGAACAAAACTGCTATAAAACGTGTCATAGCGACACGGATACCGACCGTATCACACGCCTTCGGGTTTTCACCAACAGAGCGAACCTTGAGTCCTGTATTCGAGCGAAACATCATGAACTGCGCTACCGGGACCAATAAAAATGCCAGATAGATCGGTATCTGATGCCGGAAAAAGATTTCTCCGATATAAGGTATTTTTGACAACAGGGGGATCGGCGTAATATCGAACCTATCGATTTGCGGAGGGCTCGTGTTCGCGCCAAATACGGCGCGGTTAACGGTAATCGTCAACCCAGACGCGAGCAGATTCAGTCCTGTACCAATGACCGTTTGATCGGCTTTGACAATGACCGTGAAAAACGCGAATAATGCGGCGAAAAGAACCGTTACTGCGATGGCAATCAGTGCACCTAGCCATACACTGCCCGTTAACAGGGAGCCCATGACACCTGCCAGAGCACCAATCAGCATCAACCCTTCTGTACCGATATTGACGATCCCCGCACGCTCACTAAACACAAGGCCCAACCCCGCAAGCAATGTCGGAGTTGCAAGCCGGATGGTAGTCGCAAGAAAATTAGCTAATTCATTCATTCTCGCTCACCTACTTTCACCGTTGACCCAGCAATTTCAGGGACGTCATTGTCCCCAGATTCAAATGAACCTGAATCTTCTATGGGATTATCCGGCCGCACAATACTCTTGCGCCGGCGTTTAAATTGGAACATCTGCCGACCGGCAATAAAGAGAATAATCAGCGCCTGGATAACAACGGCAACCGAAGAATTGACGTCGCGTGTCAGCACTTCCATACGAAGCGCTCCCGCCGAAAGACCTCCGAACAAGATGCCCGAGAAGATAATGCCCACTGGATTCATATTCCCGAGCAACGCAACCGCTATGCCCGTAAAACCGTAGGGAACTGTGAAGGAAGTGATCATCAGGCGTTTCTGCACGGCAATAATCTCAATACAGCCGCCGAGCCCTGCCAGACCACCCGCAAGGAAAAGTGACAGTAGCGTTGAGCGGGCAACACTCATACCGGCGTATTCTCCCGCCGTGGGGTTCAGGCCGACCACGCGCATCCTGAACCCACTAGTCGTTTTCCAAAGGTAGAAATAATACAAAAACACACAGGCCAATACAATCAGAAGCCCTGTATGAACTTTGAGACCGGGAATGAAACTGCCAAGCGTCGCGCTCTTTGCGACCGAAGCCGATTGAGGATAATAAGGCGGCAAATCTTCCAACATGGGGCCTGTTACAAAAAAGGCGTTCAACTGTACCGCGATATAGTTCAACATAATCGTGACGATTAATTCACTAGCTCCAAATTTGACCTTGAGCGCGCCCGTGATAAATCCGAATAACGCACCACCGAGAAAGCCTGCAATCAATGTAAGCGGAAGGTGAATGGCCATCGGCAAATTGGGAATCGCAACTGCAACGGCTGTACCACAGATACCTCCGATTACAAACTGTCCTTGGGCACCAAGATTGATAATCCCGCTCCTTTTCGCGATTGAAAAAGATAAGGCAGTAAAAATCAGGGGGATAGCCTTGGTCAGAGTCGCATCGAACGCTCTTACTGTTCCAAATCCGCCTGACAACATGTAGCCATAAGCAACAAACGGGTTGGTCTTGCTAGTCAGCAAAATAACAATACTTCCGATGAGAAGCGAGGCGATGATCGCCATCAGTGGATAATAAAGTGCTTGCAAAAGATTTTGCAAGCGTTGCTTGCGGGTCATCCCTTCCATACATGCTCCTTCACACTGCGTGACTAAATAATGGTCCGGATTAACCCAGAGCCAATTATTTTAGTTGGGCAGTTAACATGCGATGTGAAATCCGGGTACAGACTCAGAAAGTGTCTGTACCCGGATAAAAAGAACGATCACATCGCGGACTAAAAACTAGCCGAGATTGACCACGATCTCGCCGGAAGCGAGTTTCTTCTGGATCTCGTCAATTTGATCCTTGATTTCTTTTGAGACTTCCAAGTAGTACTCGCCTACGAAGATAACGCCTTGAGCGGCGCCCATCGGCAGGATTTCCATAGGCATGTCGCCTGCGAGGTACGATTTGTAAGCGGCCTCATATGCGATTGAAGTGTCTTTAACGATTGCTACGACTGCGGCAGTAGGTGCCACTGTCTCCTGGTTTAAGCCAGATCCGATCGCAAGAATGCCTTCTTCTTCGGCGGCTTCCATGACACCAAGTGATGCCTGGTTGGCCATCGGGCACAGGACGTCGACGCCCTGACTGACGAATGCTTTTCCTAGCTCTTTCGCAGCGCTGACATCGTCCATGCTGCCTGTATTCTGGGAAATAATCTTAACGTCGGGGTTGACAAATTTGGCGCCCTGCTCGAAGCCTTTGGCTCCGTTGAGGATAGGCGCGATTTCCAGACCGCCGATGTAGCCGACTGTTCCGGTTTTCGTCAAAAGAGCTGCCAACGCGCCCATCAGGTAACCCTGTTGAGCATCTTGGATTGCGAAAGAACGCACGTTCTCAGCCATTACTTGCGAGTTAATCAAGAAGAACTGGACATTCGGATATTTCGGGGCTTCTTGCATCGCAAGGTCCTGATAGCTGCTAGATGACATAAAGATTACTTCATACCCGTCGTCGGCATAGGTGCGAATTGCTTCTGCCGCGTCTGAAACAGGTGTGTTTTCTGTGTGTCCAATTTGTGCGCCAACTGCTTCAATTTTCTTGAGACCGTTAAATGCCGTAGCATTCCAGCTCATGTCCGAAACAGCACCCTCCATGATGAGAGCAACTTTTTTCTTAGCGTCAGGTGTCTTTTCTCCCTTGTCGCACGCGGCAATAACGCCTACGGACAAGATGAGTACCAGCATCAGTGCCAGCATTTTGATCCATTTTGTTTTCATAATTTCTATTTCCTCCTATTAATAAATGTCGATCTATTTGATGCCAACGGTTTGGTGTACTGACCCTGACAAACGGCTACCCGTAAGCCAGATACCAGTGAATAACCGATTACGGCATAGTGCCAGCAAATCGACTCATCAACGCTTGTATCGTAACATAAAATCCGCATTTTTGTCATCATCTTGCATCCTTGCGCCTCAACAACTATCAGTCTAAAATGAAATCAAGCGACTCACCGGTTTGCTGGCCGTATTAATGTTGGCAGGATGCAACCATAGATCAAGAGGATAACCCATGACGGTTTTAGAATTTTTCAAACGCAAAATAAAAGCGCTTGATCGCGATAGTGATCAAGCACCTCCGGCCTACGATCCCGTGTTCCTCATTTCATCGCCTCTGGTTTGGAGCGCGCATGTCGAATCATATCTCCAAGAACGGGACATCCCATTTCTGAAGCGTGGCCAAATGGGTGCCGGTCTTGCCATTGAGCTGGGACCTGTCAATGAAATTTACGACTACTATGTGCCGCGCGAAGCACTCGAACAAGCGCTCGCTGATCTCGATGAACTCAAGGAGCTCATCGGAAACTGACAAACAGTCTCCCTATAATTTTCAACTTGCGCCGGTTGAATATCACGGCTCACGTATGCCCCGAAGGAGTGCGATCTCTTCCGCATAACCTTCAATTTCGTTGGGCGTTTCCAAATTAAATGGCACAGCTGTCAGCCTGGGGTGGCAGATAATGCGGACAATGGCATCCAATCCAAGGGTTCCCTGACCGATTTTTTCATGCCGATCTTTGTTACTGCCTTGCTCGTTCTTGCTGTCGTTGAGGTGAAACGCTTTGAGGCGATCAAGCCCGACGATGCGATCAAACTCCTCCACTATACCGTCAAAATTGTTAACAACATCGTAGCCTGCGTCGTTTATATGACAACTGTCCATACAGACGCCCATCTTTTCCTTAAGCGTGACGCCGTCAATAATTCGCGCCAACTCTTCAAAGGTTCTCCCTATCTCACTTCCCTTGCCGGCCATGGTCTCCAGGAGTACGGGAGTTCGAATCTCATCCGTCAATACCTCGTTGAGCGCATCGATGATCATAGAGATGCCTTCATCGACACCTTGACCGACATGACTGCCCGGATGAAAGTTATAGACAACACGATCTACATGCTGGAGCCGCTCGAGATCATCGCGCATCATGTTTCGGGCGAACTCACGAATATGCGCCTTATCCGAGCACAGGTTCATCGTATAAGGAGCATGGGCAACAATTGTTCCAATCTCATGTTCAGCTGCAAATTTGTTGAACGCAGCAATATCCTCGAGGTCAAGAGCCCGGGCCGTTCCGCCGCGGGGATTCCTCGTAAAATACTGAAACGTATTGGCGTTGATAGATACCGCTGTCTCGCCCATGGCTAAATAACCTGCGCTCGATGACAGATGACAACCTAAATAAAACATAATTTGCTCGCGCTCCTTTTTCCCGATTTTGCTTTCAATACGATGACGCCTGCCGCGGTTAAGTCAAGTATCAACACTTCCCAATAATTGTCTCATATCCTCAATGGATAAAAAATAGTCACCCTTTCAGATGACCACAATGAACAGATTCGTCTATTCAGCCGATATCTACAATTGAGAACCCAATTAGTCTGTGATGATCAGAACTTCACCGGGTTGTGCCATGCCGAGGTAATCTCGGGCAATCCGCTCGATGTATTCATCCGAGTCGGCAACCTCAATTAACCCATTGAGTGATTCATATTGCTGATACAGTAAATCGCGCTCACGCTCCAGCTTCCTCCGCTCAGCAGTCAAACGCGCAAATTCATCTTGTTGACCGAGAAAAGACGACACACACATGGCCAGAATAATAACCGCCAAAACGCCGACAAAGAAGCGCAAAAAGAACATGCGCGACGAGTGTCTGCGTTCACTCTTTCGATTTTCAGCATAACTCTGACGCATCGTGTTCACCTGTCGACCTGACATCCTGTTGATTTAAACCAATCGTACTCGAGTTTGTTCGGTTTTGCAACTCATATAGGTGTGGATCGATGTGACGATTTCATGACAGAATACCCACTGATCAAGCATTCGTCTAGTCGTCAAGAACCTCGTACAGTGATTCTGCCTCCTCTTTTCTAACGTGCTCTCTGGTTTCAATGACACGCACACGGGTTCTTTTCTGCCCGTATCCAATATCAAGAATGTCTCCGACCTTGATGTCGGTCCCCGGCTTTGCGCGTTTGCCGTTCACTTCAACGCGTCCGGCTGATGCCATTTCATTGGCAACAGTTCGTCGTTTAACGATGCGAGATACCTTTAAATATTTATCAAGTCTCATTTTTCAATTCTCCTGTGGAACGTTCGTGAATCTTGACAGCATCGTAGAGCACAGTCATTTCATCTAACGTCATATCCTTTAGTGGCCTTCCCTCTTGTTCCGCTGATTGTTCCATCTCTTCAAAGCGGCGGACAAATTTTTCGGAACTGGCAATCAGAGCAGATTCAGGGTCAATCTTCAGGAGACGGAGCATATTGACGACCGCAAACAGTACGTCACCTGCCTCCTCCCTCATGCGACCCATATCATTCTGATCGACCTCCGCGATCAATTCGCCCATCTCTTCGTGGATTTTCTCTTTTGCGCCTTCGTGCGACGGCCAGTCAAAACCGACATTAGCTGCCTTGGTCTGCAACTTATAGGCCCGAGTCAATGCAGGCATACCGCGAGGCACATCGCGCATCGCCTCGCTCGTGCTTTGGAACCCTTTTTCCTGATGCTTGTTTTTCTCCCACGTCTCCAAAACCGCGTCAGGCGTGTGCGCGGTATCGCTGCCAAACAAGTGCGTATGACGAGATATCAGTTTGCGACAAATACCTGATACGACATCTGTGAAATTAAATGTCCCGGCCTGATCACCCATTTGAGCATGGAATACGACTTGCAACAGCACGTCACCCAATTCCTCGCAAAGTTTATTGGGATCACCGGATTGAATCGCGTCAACCGCTTCGTAAGCTTCTTCGAGCATATTGCCTTGAAGACTCTCGTGCGTTTGCGCGCGATCCCAGGGACATCCGCTGTCACTGCGCAAAAAGTACATGATCTCAAGTAATTCATCCATCGTGTAGGATTCTTTTATTGTGAATGTGTTATCGTTCATTTTTGTTGCCATAGCCTTTCAACAGACAATGCCTCGACCGGTCAACATGATTGTCTGCCATTCTCCCTTGTCAATTCATCACGCACAGACATCTAGTGGACTGTGCGTTTGTATCCGAGGGCGTCAATAAATATCTCTCGATCACGATCGAAAACAAGACAGGAGACGACCCTTTCCGGCATCATCCAGCGCACTTCCCTGACCTCCTCGAGTTGAGGAACCAGTTCGCCACCCAGGTACTCGCCCATAAAGAAAATGACAGTTTTCAAGACACCGCGTCGCGGCGAATACGTCGACTCTCGTTTGAAATCAGAAGTGATCGCAATTGTCACACCAGTCTCCTCACGAACCTCGCGGATAGCCGTTTCCTGATCGCTCTCCCCTGATTCCACGTGTCCCTTCGGAAACGACCAATGCCCAGGTTTATGCTGTACCACAAGGACACGCTCTACACCGTCAATTTGCTTGAATACGATCGCCCCGCAAGAGCGTTCGCGAGTCACCGCGTCATCGCGAGAGTGTGCTGTCCTGTTATATGAATGCTTTTTCAACGATCTTCCTCTATTCAACTATTAATACCGATAATACCACGCCTTTATCAAAGCTTCTTTTCATATTGGCTATTTACAGCTAAAATTAATCGGACTATGATTTTGATAATCGGTAGCTTCCTGATAGCCAACTAGGCGTTCATCGGAATTGTTAAATCTGATACAGTACTGAGGTGAAATGACGTGACTGATCGCGATAAACTTCCCATTCTCATTTTGACGACCCACTGTGTTAACCCCTGGGATAACCTCGCGCTCGAGGAGTACCTGATGGGCCATTGTCGAAGTGACTCCGACGAAGATCCGGAACGGCGCTACAGTGCCATCTTGTTTCTATGGCAGAACGCGCATACCGTGGTGATCGGCCGCAATCAGAATGCGTGGGCGGAATGCCGGACAGGACTTCTTGAAGAGGAAGGAGGTTTTCTCGCACGCCGGAGTACCGGGGGCGGAGCCGTTTTTCATGATCTTGGGAACCTCAATTTTTCCATCATTCTGCCACGGTCGCGTTTTGATTTAGGCGAAAGTTTCCGTGTGATTCTTGATGCAGTGCGCAGCTTGGGAATCAGCGCTGTCCGCTCGGGCCGCAACGATATTCTGATTGATGACAGAAAATTTTCAGGCAACGCCTTCCGTTATTTTAGAGGGGTCGCGCTCCACCACGGCACGCTGATGGTTGATACGGATGTCGAGCCTCTCTTGCGCTACCTCACCGTCTCGGAGATTAAACTCCGCTCACGCGCCATCCAGTCCGCGCGCGCGCGCGTGATTAATCTCATTGAAGCCAAGCAAGATCTCACGCTTGCGCAACTATCAGATGCCGTGATTGCCTCATTTATCGAGCGCTATGGTCAGGGAGTAATCGTCGAACATGTCATGGCAGACGATTTCCCGCGAGATGACAGACTCGCCTCCCTGGAACAACAGTACGCGTCTTGGGAATGGCGGTACGGGCATGCAATTGACTTCGACGCAAAAATTGAAACAGGGAGATTCCCATGGGGACAGGCTGAACTGCAATTCAAAGTAGAACAGGGGATCATTACGGACGCTGTCATATACAGTGACGCGCTTGACAGCGATTTCATCGCGCAGATCGCCGACGCGCTTCTCAGTTCACGCTTTACGTCTCGCGATATGGCAAACCGTGTCGCCTCGCTTGACGGCGATTGCGACACGGTCGGAGAAATTTCTCAAAAAACGATCAGGGATGACATGGTCAAGGTAATCCTCGACCAGTCATTCTAGTAAACTGACGCGGGCGATCAGCTCTGCGGCAACCACACAAGCGCAAATGCTTTGACAACGACATCGCGTTTTAACGGGCGAACCGTTGTCGTCACAATGTCATCGGCTGCAGTCTCGTAGCGATCGCTTACAGCTTGTAAATCTTTCTTCATGTCAGCTTCAAGCAGAGTCATCTGCTGTTCAACACGGTCCTGCGATTCTTCCGCGCGCCCGATGTTTCCGACCGATTTCTGGGTACGAGACGCGCTCTTTGCGGCCGTTGCTGACTTATAAACCGTTGATTGACTGATCAACGATTTCCCCAGAACAGCTCCCAGTGCCGCGGCTCCAAACGAGATTGCAGTCTGCAGTTTGGAATCCTTTGCCTGACCTTTGACACGGTCTACACGCTCTTCAGCTTTGGCAATTCTCTCTTCCAGGGCAAGTCGTTTCTTTTCGTATTTGGCCTCGATCTCATCGAGTTCGATATCACGCTTTTCGCGAGCCGCCATTTTGACACGTGAAATAAAATCGCGATCGCTCTCATCTAGCTCAGAGATCAGACCAAACTTTACGTGCTGCCGCAATTCCAGAGACGAATCGCGCCAGACCGTATCCACCAAGGCGCGTTGCCAGGCGGTGAAACTCGTCTTGGTTCTCGCATCGGCGGGAAGTCCTGAGAAATGGGCGTTCGCGGGAGGTTCCGATTCAAGTTCATCCAGGGAGATGTCGAGTTCAAGTTGATCATTCCAGTCGCACGCGACAACACCTTGTGAGAGGGGCGTCAAACGGGCCACTTTCTCAGTATGTGAGATCCCTTTCTTTTGGTCCTCATAATAGACTGTCAGAAAACCTGCTAACGCCGGCTTATACAGTTGCCCCGGCATCCCCGGAAGATAGCTTACGGCAACTCCCGACGCAACCTGAGGGGTCACTGTGGCCTGCTCCGAATGAGAAACGGGCTCTTGCGCAGGTGGTAAAACAGGGACCGGCGTAGCGATTGGTTCAGGTGCAGGTTGAAAAGACCGAGACGGAGCGAATGTAGCCTTTTGATTGGCGACCAAACGCTTGATCTGTTCACGCGTCAGAGGGCCCGCAAGATAGGACATGCAGAACCGTGTCTTGAAAAGAACCGGTTCGCCTCCTCGCACGGATCGCATGACAAATTGTCGTTGCTGCAAGCCGGCAATCAAGGTACCCAGCTCAGATCTGCTGATTCCTTCAATCGATTCATCTGCCATGCCCTCAAGAAGCCGCATCCGGTCACGCTCTGTTGTCAGACGCCCGACAAACCATGTGCCGACGTTTGAAAGTCCTTTGTAGTCAATGTCAGCCGGGTTCTGTGTTGCGAGCATAATCCCCAGCCCGTAAGCGCGAGCTGTCTTCAGCAATGTCAGAAGGGGCTTTTTCGCGGGCGGATTGGCAACTGGCGGGAAATAGCCAAACACTTCATCCATGTACAATAGCGCACGCAGCGATGAGGTACCCTGCTCGGTGCGCATCCATGCGACTATGCGGTTTAGCAGTAGCGTGACAAAGAACATCCGCTCAGCATCCGCGAGATGCGACAGGGTAAGGATGGAGATCTTGGGTTTGCCTTCCGGCGTATAGAGAAGTGAAGGAATATCAAATGGTTCTCCGTCCATGAATGCCGCAAACGCAGGTGACGCAATCAAATTGTTGAAGCGCAAAGCAAGCGCGAAGCGGTCTTTCTCCGGCAAGTACGTCTCAATATCCATGACACCGATTGTTTTGATCGGTGGCTTGCTGATCCAATGGATCAGTGTCGAAATCGAGACATCCTGACTATCCTGCCATGCCTTCTGAATCAGAGTCGATAGGAATACATGTTCTCTACTTGTCACAGGATCAACGTTGGTGATACCGACAAGGTGCAAAAGGCTTGTCGCTGTCGTAGACACAACTTCCTGAAATAATTCCGGATCGGCCATTGCGGCCGGGGATGGGCTTTTGAACATTCCTTCTAACGAAAGAGGACGTCCAAACTGTCCGCCAGGCGTATAAAGCACGAACTCGGCGTTTTGGCGCATCGCGCGAATGCGATCGCCATCCTGCATCGAGTCCGCGAGCCCCTTGCGCCAAATCCCCGCTTTTTTCTCCGCCAATTCACTGACGGTCAACCCATCAGCTTCCGCTTCATCTGCGTGAACCCACGGTTCAAAGTCGGACCCTTTCAACTCGGGGAAAGATAGGAGTAAATTTCCCATATCGCCTTTGGGGTCAATCACGATGGCAGGAATCCCGTCCATCGCCGCTTCCTCCAGAAGGCAGATGCCGAGACCCGTCTTGCCGCTTCCCGTCATACCGACACACATCGCATGTGTCACAAGATCACGGGAATCAAGCAACATGAAATCCGCGGCCTCTTGCCCATCAATCTTCCGGTTCTCAGTGCCAAGGTAAAAGACACCGAGTTTTTCATATTGACTCATGATAAAATCTCCCCATTTACTGGATTTCCATTGGACGGAATCTTATTAATTCTATTTTACCTGTATCTAACGTCAACGGAACAGATCGGTCTGCTCCAATTCTTCCAGGTTTGGGCGACAACGGATCGCGCTGCCGGCGGCCTTCAAAGCATTCACGACATCCTTCAATCCGCTCCCTGAGCAAATGCACGTTACTGTTTGGTTGGATTTAATAATTCCGTCGGCCACAGCTTGCTTGACTCCCGCGTACGAGGTCACACCTGCCGGCTCTCCAAACACTCCTTCTTTTTGCCCCATTTCGCGCATCGCGTCGAGAATGGCTTCGTCAGAGACGGCAATCCACGCCCCGTTGGACGCTGACACGGCACGCAACGCTTTGACGGGATTGCGTGGCACGCCTACTGAAATCGAGTCAGCGATCGTGTTCTCCGGTGTTGGTTTCAGGGGCGCGTTGTCACGCGCGGCATCAACAAACGGCGAGCATCCCGTCGACTGGACGCCGAGGATCTTCGGGATCTGGTCAATCATGCCGAGCTCATAAAGATCCCTGAACCCCAAGTAAACACCCGCGATCGTGCAGCCGTCACCGACAGAGACAGCAACCCAGTCAGTGGGTTTGAAGTCGAGCTGTTCGGCAATCTCAAGTGAAACGGTTTTTTTACCTTCTGCCATGACAGGATTAATCCCCGCATTCCGGTTGTACCAGCCGTACTTTGCGATCGCCTCCTTGGACAGATTAAATGTTTCACGGTAATCACCGATGACCGAGACAACACGAGCGCCAAAGATGAGCATCTGGGCAAGTTTGCCCTGAGGCGCACGTTCTGGGACAAAAATAACTGTTTTTAATCCGGTACGAGCGGCATTCCCCGCACATGAGGATGCGGCATTGCCTGTTGAAGAACATGAGATTGTGTCGTATCCGAGTTCCAGCGCTTTCGCGACGGCGACACCGCTTGCCCGGTCTTTTAATGATGCCGTGGGATTGAGTCCGTCATCTTTCAGATAAAGCATTTTGAGTCCGAGCTCATCGCCCAGACGAAGCGAGCGGTATAACGGCGTCCAGCCAACACGCAAAAAAGTTCCGTAGTCCCGGTCCTCAAGCGGCATAAGAGCCTTATAGCGCCACATGCTGTTGTCATGGTCGTCCTTGAGACTGTCGCGGCTGATATTCTTACGGATGACGTCGTAATCATAATCAATGTCTAGAATGCCTGTTTCACCGCAGTCAGGACAGGTCAGCATTTCCTGCTCATAAGGATAATGACGATGACAAATAGTACATGTATATCCTAAAAGATGAGGGATGTTTGATTTTGTTGTTTTGGGCATTTTGATTACTCCTTGATGTGGTTAAGCGATCCGCTTATAGTGCCCAGTTTAACATAAGGAAATCGACAGTCAGCATTCTCCACGAGAGAGGTCCATCTTTTGCACCCGATTAAATATATGTTATGATTACCATTACAATAACCCTAATTGGAGGAAAAGTTATGCAACATTTCAAAAAGTGGATTGCGGTTGTGCTGTGCGTCATGCTCTTAGTTACAATCGTAGCCTGCGACAAAAAACCAGTCGAACCTACTAAAACCGATCCGGCAAAAACCGATCCGGTAGTAACCGAACCTGGTGCGACAACACCCCCGGCAGATGGCAGCCTTACGCTTGAGAATATCAAGGTAGGATTCGTTCATATCACCGATCCGAGCGACATGGGTTACACCTATAACCATGATCTCGGAACACAGGGGATGCAAAAAGAGCTCGGGCTCAGAGACGACCAAATCATCAACAAGTTCAACACACCAGAAGACGCTGAATGTGAAGCGGCTCTTAAAGAACTTGTCGAACAGGGATGCCACATTATCTTCGCGACCAGCTTTGGTTTTGAAGACTACGTGGTGACCGTCGCGCCAGACAATCCGGACGTTACATTCTGTCATGCGTCAGGCTGGCAATGTGCCATAGACGATCTGGATAATACACACAACTACTTCGGTAAGATTTACCAGGCGCGCTACCTTTCAGGTATCGCCGCAGGTCTGAAGACAGAGGCCAACATGCTTGGTTACGTTTGCGCGAAACCTTTTGCTGAGTGTATCTCAGGCTTCTCAGGCTTCTATCTTGGCGCATTGAGCGTCAACCCCGACGTCAAAATGAAAGTTATGTACACCAACGAGTGGAATGATCCGCCGAAAGAAGCTCAAGTTGCTCAGGCACTGATCGACCTCGGTTGTGATGTTCTCGGTCAGCACTGCGACTCCACTGCTCCGGCAACGGCAGCAGAGGCAGCCGGTGTTTTCCACGTCGGCTACAACTCTGATATGATCGGCGCGGCGCCGAACGCCTCCCTAACCTCAGCGGTGTGGGACTGGTCACGTTACCTGACTCTGGCAGTCTCGAACCTTGTTGAAGGCAAAGAGATTCCTCAGGACTTCAACCCAGGCCTGATCGAAGGCGCCGTCAACGTCTCCGCCCTTAACGAAGCAATCATTGCACCGGGTACAGCGGAAGCAATCGAAGCGGCCCGCGCGAAGATTCTCTCGGGCGACTGGGATGTCTTCGAAGGACCTCTTAAGAACGACGCAGGCGAAATTATCGTCAAAGAAGGCGAAACCTTCATCGAACCCGCCTCCTCACCTTCCTGGGAGCATATCCTGGAAGGCATCGAGATTGTCGGTTAGTAACTGTTAACACGCGGGAGTACTTCTTCTTTGAAGATGTGCTCCCAGCATCGCATATGACCGCCTCAATTCGCGAACACGAGGACTCTGCTTATGTGGAGTCCTATCACAAGTCTTCCGCATTGAGGTGGTTTTTTAAAATTCGGGAGCAGGGCATTCATTACTATCTGTCATGTGGCCCGACGGAGGGATGTTATGCAGGAAATACAACAACCGGTTGTCGAAAATGTCGTCGAGATGACTCACATCTGCAAGAATTTCGGTACAGTGCAGGCGTTGAAAGATGTTCATCTCGAATTGAGGAAAGGTGAGATCCTTTCATTGTTAGGAGAGAACGGAAGCGGCAAGACTACGCTGATGAATGTTCTTTCCGGTATTTATTTCCCTGATCTTGGTGATATTCGCGTAAAAGGTGTTCCTGCCTCAATTTGCGAACCAGCAGACGCTTTTGGCCTGAATATCGGAATGGTGCATCAGCACTACAAGCTGGTCGAAGTATTCACTGCGGCAGAGAATATTGTACTGGGACTGCCAGGGGGCACGCATGTCAATCGACGTGCTCTCTCCAAACTTGTCAAAGAGATCGCGGATCGATACGGATTCAATATCAATCCCGATAAAAAAATATATGACATGTCAATTTCAGAAAAACAGACAGTTGAGATAGTTAAAGCCCTATACAGAGGAGCAGATATCCTGATTCTGGACGAGCCGACTGCTGTTTTAACACCGCAGGAAACAGAGAAACTGTTTGACATCATGCGGGCGATGAAAGCGGATAATAAATCCATCATTCTGATAACCCACAAACTAAACGAAGTGCTCGCAGTATCCGACCGCGTCACAGTTCTCCGCAAAGGAGAATACATCGACACGGTTGATACAAAGGACGCGTCCGTTCAGTCTTTGACCGATATGATGGTCGGCCGGTCAGTAACACTCGAGATCGATCGCCCCATCATCGCTGATAAAAAACCGGTGCTTCGCATCACATCTCTGACATGTGTTTCTCCCGAAAAAGCCAGGACTCTCAATGACGTTACGTTTGAGGCTTATGGCGGTGAGATCCTTGGGATCGCGGGGATTTCGGGAAGCGGTCAGCGCGAGCTTTGCGAGGCAATTACGGGACTTCACCCGATTGCCGGAGGCTCCGTCTTATATCAGGGTTTCGTCGATGGCTTCGAAGTGGAAGAAAACCTCGTCGGTAAAACGCCGAACGAAATCACAAAAAGAGGGGTCGCGCTCGCTTTTGTTCCTGAAGACAGACTCGGTATGGGACTGGTCCCGTCACTTGACATGGTCGACAATATTATGCTCAAGAGTTACCGAAAGAATAAGAGTTTCTTTGTTGACCGCAAAAAACCTCAAAAGGTTGCGGAACGGCTTGTAAGAGACCTGGAAATCGTCACGCCCGACGTCTTTACGCCAATCCGTAAACTCTCAGGCGGAAACGTCCAAAAGGTACTCGTTGGTCGAGAAATCGACTCCGAACCTCGTCTGCTGATCGTCGCGTATCCTGTGCGTGGCCTTGATATCAACTCCTCTTATACAATTTATCGTCTACTCAATGAAGAAAAAGAAAAAGGTGTGGCCGTTATGTTCATCGGCGAAGACCTTGACGTTCTCATGGAGATCTCCGACCGACTACTCATATTAAGCGGTGGTCGCGTGATGGGGATCGTCGATCCACGCAGGTCATCAAAACAGGCGATTGGCCTGATGATGCTCGGTCATGAGATTGAAAAAAAGGAAGGAGCTGCCGCCGTATGACAGACCCTGAGCTCAAAAAAGAGCACACAACGGACAACGGAAATGACATCTGTCCCCCCGCCTTCGAACCTCTTGTATGTGAGATCCGCGAACCCCTGGTACGAATTGCCAAACGGGGAGTTATCACGACTCGGCATCGGATAATCGTCTATATAGTCAGCTTTTTTCTCGCCCTGGTGGTGAGTGGATTGCTACTCCTCTTTATCGGAAAGAATCCTATTTCCGTATATTCGAATATGGCCACCGGCGCGTTCGGAACACGAACATCGGCTGCTGAGACATTCAGATTCGCGATCCCGTTGCTTATTTCGGGCATCGCCATTGCATTTGCGTTCAAAATGAAGTTTTGGAACATTGGTGGTGAGGGACAGATACTGGCAGGCGCGATCTTTACTTCTTATGTGATTATGTCGTCCATCCAGGGTGGCAACAGAATTCCCTACATACCGCTTCAAATCATGATGCTGCTGATGGCGTTAGCAGGCGGTGCGTTGTTCGGATTTATCCCGTCATTTTTCAAAACGAAATGGGGCACGAACGAGACGTTGTTCACATTAATGCTCAACTACATCGCCATTCAATTCGTAAAATTCTTACAGCAGACAAAGAGCTGGCAGAGCCCACGAAGCAGCTACCCCAAAATCATTAACTTCAAGGAAGCCTCAAGCAAAGTTCCGCTGCCCAAGGTATTTGGTGTTCATATCGGATGGATTTTTGCGCTCGTCATTGCGGTCCTAGCGTACTTCTATCTAAAAAAGACAAAGCATGGTTATGAGATTTCGGTCATCGGAGACTCCCTCAATACTGCCCGCTATGCCGGCATGAACACGAGATGGATCCAGATCAGGACCATGATCATATCCGGTGCTTTGTGTGGGCTTGCAGGTTACCTTCAGGTCGCCGGCGCCGACTATACGCTGACAGACACGACAGCCGGCGGTATTGGTTTTACGGCAATCACCGTCGCGTGGCTCGCGAAATTGAACCCGTTCGTTATGATTCCCGTTTCAATTTTCATCGCTATGTTGAAAAAAGGTTCACTTGCGATCCAGTCTACAATGAAAGTTCCGGCTTCCGCAGCCGAGCTATTGACGGGAATCATACTCTTCTTCATGCTCGGAAGTGAATTCTTCATAGAGTACCGCCTGATTTTCCGCCGCAGAGCAGGAAAGGCAGACGCATCGCTTGAGGAGGTGTCAGCATGAACACAGCAATTAATCTTATGAACGCCGCCATCCTGGCGGGCACACCCCTTCTTCTCGCGACTTGCGGCGAAATCCTGACCGAGAAATCGGGCAGTCTCAACCTTGGTGTTGAAGGCATGATGTACATGGGGGCCGTGGCAGGACTCGCGGGAGCCTGGTATGCTGAGCAATGGTTCAGGCAAGGCGGCATACTCGCTGTCCTTTTCGCTGTTTTATTCGCATTTGTGGTCGGAGCTCTCGGCGGATTGATTTACGCCGTATTGACAGTTTCACTGCGAGCCAATCAGAATGTGACAGGTCTTACACTCGCCATTTTCGGCACAGGATTCGGCAAGTTTTTTGGTGAAATTCTTGGTTTGAAAGCTGGTGGTTTTGTCTCCGTAAATGCCGCGACAAAAGGCGCGTTCGGCAATATCAAAATGGGCGCGCTTTCCGATATTCCTATCCTAGGTACGATCCTGTTCAAATATAACTGGATGGTCTACTTTGCGCTCCTGGTCGCATTCGTGATGGGATGGTTTCTCAATAAAACGAGAAAAGGCTTGTCTCTTCGAGCCGTCGGTGAAAGCCCTGGAACTGCTGACAGCGCTGGTATCAATGTCACACGCTACCGCTATGTGGCAGCGCTCACTGGGGGCGGCCTGTGCGGTCTCGCCGGCATGTATATGTCGATGGTCAGCCAGAAGGGCATCTGGGTACATGATTGCGTCAGCGGTTATGGATGGCTTGCCATCGCGCTTGTTATCTTCTCGACATGGAGTCCGATGCGTGCCATTTACAGTTCGATCATTTTCGGCGGGCTCACAGTCATGTATATGTACGTTCCAATTCCGGGACTCCCGGCGGCCATCTACATGATGTTCCCGTACATCGCTACGATTGTCGTGTTGATCATCACAAGCATCTGGCAATCAAAAGAACACGCACAACCAGCCGGAACCGGGTTGAATTACTTCCGGGAAGAGCGCTAACGCAATCTAGTTTGTGCGGACGACCCGCCGGCCTTTCGCAGTGCCGGCGGGTTTTTTTATGTCCGGGATACGGTCGGTTTTTCTCCCACGGTCTGGTATAGTATTCCAAGACGGCAGCCGGAAGTCATGGATAATGCGAGTAATTCGCTACGGATTCCCCGTCTATTTGTTTAGTATTTTCGAAGGAGCAAAGGATATGTACGATCTCATCATTATTGGAGGCGGACCGGGTGGCTATGTGGCCGCGGAACGTGCCGGAAGCGCCGGACTCCGTGTTGCTTTATTTGAAAAAGAGTGGCTGGGAGGCGTGTGCCTCAATGTGGGTTGCATTCCGTCGAAAGCTCTTCTTAACTCAGCAAAATTATACCGCCACGCTGTCGACAGTAAAGCTTTTGGCATAACGGCAGAAAGTGTCTCTTTTAATCAGGCAACGGTCATCCGGCGAAAGAAAAAAGTAGTCCGCAAACTTGTTGCCGGGGTTAAGATGCAGATGGACGAAGCCGGTGTCGAAATAATCAGCGCCTCCGCTACAATTCTCCCCAAGGAAAATGAACTATTCCGGGTAGAGGCTGACGATACTATTTATGAAGGCAAGCACCTCATAATTGCCACAGGCTCCGAGTCTGTCATACTTCCCATCCCAGGCATCCGGGAATCATTGGGAACAACGGTTGTAACCAACCGGGAAATCCTCGATCTCACAGAAATACCTGAAACGCTCGTTGTGATCGGTGGCGGAGTCATCGGTCTTGAAATGGCCTGTTATTACCAGACGGTGGGATCAAATGTTATTGTCATAGAAATGCTCGACCATATCGCCGGGAATATCGATCCGGAAATCGGAAAACGTCTGCAACAAGTCTATGAGAAGCTCGGCATGGTATTCCACCTCTCGTCATGCGTCACGCGTGTGGACGGGGGAGCTGTCACATTTGAGAAAGATGGCGAAGAGCAAATTGCGTCAGGCGACCTGGTCCTCATGTCTTGTGGACGCAGACCCGTTAGCTCAGGGTTCGGACTTGAGAACTTGTCTGTACAAACCCAAAGAGGCGCGATTGTCGTCAATGACCATATGCAGACAAGCTGCCCCGGTGTTTACGCGATCGGCGATGTCGTCGGCGGATATATGCTGGCTCATGCCGCAAGCCGTGAGGGCGAGGTTGCCGTAAACCATATTCTGGGCATAGAAGATCAGATGTCCAACCGAGCGATGCCAAGCGTCATTTATACGGACCCCGAGGTCGCGAGTGTTGGTCAAACAAAGCAAGAACTCGAAGCAGCCGGATGTACCTTCATCGAGGTGGAATTGCCCATGGGGTGGTCCGGACGTTACCAGGCTGAAACAGAGCGCGGAACGGGCCTTTGTCGCCTGCTCCTCGACAGCGAGACAAAAGAGCTTCTTGGTTGCCACCTGTTCACACCCTACGCGTCAGAGATGATTCTCGCATTTGTAATCATGCTCGAACAGCGTATGACGCTCGATGAGATGAAACGTACCATATTCCCCCACCCCAGCGTAGGCGAAATTGTTCGCGAAGCACTGTTCAAGGTAAAATAGCACCACCAAAAATCGAGAACTCAAACAGTTTTTTTCCTTGTAGAGGATTCAGCCTATGGTAGACTATGACCATACAAATTCTACTCGCGCGTCGAGCTTACACGAAACACGCGAGCCTATTTTTTAAGGAGATTGTCATGTCAAAAACAGTTATACACTCCAATCTAGTTCCAGAAGCCGTCGGCCCCTATTCACAAGCCGTCGCCGCGAATGGTTTTCTATTCGTCTCCGGACAGCTTGGAGTTGAAGCAGAATCAGGTGTGATGCCTGACTCTGTAGAAGAGCAAACAAATTTGGCGCTTGTAAATCTTGATGCCATCTTGAAAGAGGCGGGCACGGGTCCGCGACTCGTGCTAAAGACAACGGTTCTCTTAACTGACATGGCTGATTTTGGGGCCGTCAATGCAATTTACGGCGATTATTTTCCAAGTCCATTTCCCGCCCGCGCGTGCTTTGCTGTAAAACAGTTACCTAAAGACGCAAAGGTAGAGATTGAATGTATCGCCTTGCTGGACTAGACCGGACGACCAACTCGATTACCAGGAGTCTGTCGCCGGTCAACCCGCGCCAGACTCTTTTTTTCCAAAACACCTCCAAGGAGCTAACGTCATGAGCGATAAAATGAATGAAAAAGAATATATCGATCATTTGACAGAATTGTTGAATTTGCGAGATTATACGTCTTTACTAAACGAAATCCGCGATGATAACGAAGTCGACGTCGCTCTCTTTATGGAGTCGTTGCCCGATGACGAAACAGCTTTCGTATTCCGCATGTTGCCCAAGGAGATATGCGCCGAGGTTTTTGCCCATCTAGAACCTGACACACAACGACAGGTTGTCGCGGCATTCACCGACGAAGAGACAACGAGTATGCTCGATCAACTCTTTGTCGATGACGCGGTTGACTTTCTGGAAGAGATGCCTGCCAATATGGTCAGCCGTATCCTGCTACTCACAAATCCCGACAAGCGGAGAGTCATCAACCGGTTCCTGCAATATCCCGAGGACTCGGCCGGCAGCATTATGACAGCAGAGTACACGCGACTCAAGCAGGACATGACGGTCGCCCAGGCGATCACACACCTGCGGACATTCGGGGAAGACCGCGAAACAATCTATACATGCTATGTTACTGACGACCAGCGTTTTTTGGAAGGCGTTATCTCCGTTAAGGCCATCCTGCTCGCCGATGACAAAGACAAAATCGGCGATATTATGGAGCGCGATGTCATCAGCGTAAAGACAACCATCGACCGCGAGGAAGTGGTACATCTTTTCCACAAATACGATTTTCTTTCCGTCCCCGTCGTTGACCATGAGCACAGACTCGTCGGGATCGTCACGATCGATGACGCGGTGGACGTCATGCAGGAGGAAACGACGGAAGACTTTCAGAAGATGGCAGCGCTCGCTCCATCAGAGAAACCATACCTTAAGACTAGCTTTTTCGAACATGGCATGCACCGCATCGCATGGTTGTTCATCTTGATGATATCGGGCATGATCAATGGTTTGATCCTGGAGAAAAATGAAGCTGCATTTCTCGCGTTTCCCCTGCTCGTGTCCTTCATCCCAATGCTCACAGACACCGGCGGTAATGTCGGCGCACAGTCAAGCACGCTCATGATTCGCGGCATGACGCTCGGCGAAATTAAATTCGGCGATATTTTCAAGGTCATCATGAAGGAGTCTGCAACGAGCATGCTGATGGGCCTCGTTCTAAGTTCGGTCAATTTCCTGCGTGTTTACCTGGTTTACGGTGATGCTACAACCGCCCTGATCCTCGCCCTTTCCATGATGGCAACTATCTTCATGGCTGCGGTTCTCGGTGGAGTCCTGCCTCTCCTCGCAAAAAAAATGAAAATTGACCCCGCCATTATGGCGGCCCCGCTGATCACAACCATAGTTGATGCCGCTGCGCTGGCCATTTATTTCGGAATTGCAGTCTCACTACTCAGCATCTAATATCTGCCAAAATACGTGGGGTGGCAGCACATCTGTAGACATCACAAACATCTTATACAAGGAGACCGCAGATCGCATGTGGTATAATGTTTGCTGGGAGTAAATGATATGAATCTAATAAAAACAACGATCGTAAGGCGCAGAATGAAGTACGGCGCACTCAGGAAAAACTCGGTACATGAGTCAACTTCTGATGCTTATCTTTGCCCGCGTTGTAATAAACTAGTCAGCTATGTCCCCGTTCATTCCATTAAGCGCTGCGTCTATTGCAACCAGGAACTCGATTGGTCGCTCCCGTTCGTAGCCCCACCTAAGAAAAAACCGGTCGACGTACCGTAAACTTATAAATTAGTTTTTTCACAGATCTCAATAAACAAGGAAAATAGAGCCGACATCACCGGAATTGCTCCTGACAGCTCTTCCGGATGCCACTGAACTCCCAAAATGGGAGACAGTGTTTGATTTGTCGTCTCAATCGCTTCAACAACCCCATCACTACTCCACGCGACGGCAACAAGTTCCGGAGCAAGCTCCTTGATTGCCTGATGATGCCACGAGTTAACCGCTACGCTGTCACCTAATACGCGGTGCATTCGTGAAAAGGGCTCAACGGTCACGCGATGCGTGACCTGGTCCCTGTTGGCCTGTTGTAAATGGTGAATTGTGGATTGCGGAACATCGTCCATGTGCTGATGGAGTGAACCGCCAAGCGCGACATTGATCAGTTGCATCCCACGGCAGATCCCCAATATGGGAATCTTTCGTTCCAACGCCAGTTCGAACAAGAGCAGATCATATTCGTCGCGAGAGGCCGAAACTGCGCCAATATTTTTTACGGGTTCTTCACCGTATAGCAACGGCGAGATATCTTCCCCTCCGGTCAACATCAACCCATCACAGACTTCTAGAATTGATTGAATTGCCATCCTGTTTTTAATTACAGGGATCAGAAGCGGCGCCGCGCCGGCCCTCAGGATTGAGTTGACATAGGCGTTGTTGACATGGCTACGGTCTGCACCTTGCCAGTACTTATCCTGGATAACAGACAGAGCACCCGATAGACCAATGCGAATCATAGCTGCCTCCCTGTCTCTTCATGAAGAGCGGATCTCGTGCTACAACTATCGCATAAATGCAACAAAGATCCTGTTACGACAACAGATTATCACAGCTTGCCAGACAAATAAAAGCTGCCCGACTTTGCGGGCAGCTTTCGTTGATTGGACCACCATAAATGTAAATAAAATAACTTACTTGAACGTACCCTCCTTGATTGCATCAAATTCAACATCACTGGGTTCGGCATCGTAAAACAACTTGAGGAAATCCAAGACTTCGTCCTTTACACTGCGTGTGTAGATTTCCGGATAGAATGTTGCTCCGAGCCAGCGTACACCAAGATAGCGGTTGACGGAAGGTGGATTTGCCAGGAAGCCATAGGGCTGTTCGGGCACAATGATAATGTTCCTTGCGTTCATAGCAGGCAGAGCGCTCCACGCGGGGTCTTTTTTCATCTCTTGCGCGAGTTTCAAAGTATCGATGAGAATATAATCCGGATTCCACTGAATAATCTGCTCCATAGAAACTTCACTGCCGCTGCCCTTGTTCGCCGCTTCAACCTCCGCGACATTGATGACAGGAACATAGTCGAGGGCTTCGCTGTGAAATGACCCAACTGCGTTCGTATTGAGGCCAAAATCTCCCATCGCCCAATACACCCTGACCTGTTCATCTTCAGGGATCGCCGTTTTGGCTGCCTCTGAAAGCGCAAGCGTCTCCTCACAGTGCTTCGCGAGTTCATCCGTGCGTGACGTATCCCCGATCAGCAACCCGATTTGACGATATGTTTCCGGCATGCCCTCAAATGTCGCCTCGATAAATACCGTTGGCACGTTGATCTGATTCATCACGCCGTCCATGTCATCTTTGGTCGAATCCTTGGCTTCTCCAAAATCAACAATCACCTCTGTCTGAGCTAACAAGACAGTCTCCAGGTTGAAGTCAGGACCTTTACCATAAAATTTTCCCATAACAGGCAACTCTTTGAACTTCGGGTCGACGAGCTTGAGTTGAGAATCGGTGAACGGAACGGCGATGCCACACAGTAAATCAGGACACGCCGTGAAAAGGATAATTTGTGCCAATGTGCCTGATGGCGCAATGCGTGTCAGATTGGCAGGCAAAACGATTTCTCGGCCCACAGAGTCCGTGAACGTTCTGTCTTTCGGGGCTTCCGTTTCAGTCGGCACCACGGTTGAGGTGTCTTGCGTTGCTTTAGTCACCGGGGTTGTGCCTTCAGGCTCTGAAGGCGTTTTGGGGCCGCAACCCGTGAGCGCCAATGACGCTATAACGGAAAACAGCACGAGAAGCGTGATCCATTTGGTTGTTCGTTTTTTCATTGTTATACCTCTTCTTCTATGTGTTTTGAAAATGGCAATGATTCCTATCAGCAGGATCATTCTTCCGATTCGGACGAATTTTACTAAAATCGGGCAACACGGTCACCTCGCCGGTTCGCGCGCTCTCCTCGAGACGGATGGGGATCCGGTACACGTGGGAGAGAAGTGATTCCGAAAGCACCTCTCGGGGTGATCCAAAGGCACAGGCTGTGTGGCCGCTGATCAAGAGCACGTCATCTGCGTAGAGAAAGACGTGCTGTGGGTTGTGTGTCGAAAAGAGCACAAGGTATCCCTGGCTCGCGAGAGTCCTTATTTGCTCCAGTACACGGATCTGATTGCCGTAATCCAGGCTTGCGCATGGTTCATCCATGATCAGGATAGGGGCGTCCTGCGCGACTGCTCGCGCGATCAGGACGAGCTGCTGCTCACCGCCCGAAAGTTGATCGTATCGCCGATCTTTGAAGGATTCAATCCTGAGCAACCGCATCGCTTGTTCGGCTTTCTCAACCTCTTTTTTGCCCGGCTGAGAGAAAACTCCGAAAGAAACAGTGGTCCCCATCAACACCACCTCAGACACCGAGAATTGAAAGGCTCCTGCCTCTTTTTGTGGAATATAGGCCATCTCTCTGGCACGTTTACGCACCGACAGCGAAGGCAGAGGCATATCATTGACAAGGATTTCTCCCTTCTGCAAAGGAAGGATGCCCAGAATTAACTTGAACAGTGTCGATTTCCCCGCCCCATTGGCTCCCAAGACACCGATCACACGCCCGCCGGATGACTGGAAAGAAAGGTCAGACAAGACATCATCAACCCGGTAACGGAATGATAAGTCGCGAACATCCAGACCGCGCGTCATAGTTTGCTTGATATTTATCATGCGGCCACATCCCTTCTTCCCTGGCGAAGAATTAGGAAAATAAAGAACGGCGCCCCAACAAATGCCGTGAGAATCCCAAGGGGAATACCACTAGTCGTGGCACGGCGAGCGATATCGTCCACGAATATCAAAAAACCTGATCCAATCAATGCCGATGCGGGAAGCGATAAACGGTTATCGGTACCCGTGATCATGCGCGCGATATGCGGAACGACGAGGCCCACCCAACCGATTATCCCGCTTACCGACACACAAGTCGCGGTAATCAGTGTCGCCGCGATGATCAGGACAATGCGGATCAAACGTGTCCGAACACCCATCGTCGAGGCAGCTTCCTCACCGAACATCAGAACATTGAGCTGCCAACGCAGAAGAATGATTACGAGCAGTCCTGCGAGAATAGGCGGAGCCGCGAACGTGAGCTGCTTTAACTGTGACGAATTCAAAGACCCCATCAGCCAATAGGTGATGGCCGGTAACTGATCCGTAGGATCGGCCACAAATTTGATGAATGATAGTCCCGCGGAAAACAGTGAACCGACAACGATCCCTGTCAGGATCAGTGAGAGCGTGCGCTGCGATCTTACAAACGAGGTCAAGACAAGAACGAGACCAATCGAAACCAATCCGAAAACAAACGACATCGCGGTGATCCCCGTCGCCGAATATCCCCACAAAATCGCGAGCGCCGCTCCAAATCCGGCACCTGACGAGGCACCCAAAACATCCGGAGATGCCATTGGATTCCTAAATACGCCCTGAAAAGTATGCCCTGCCACAGCCAGTCCCGACCCGACCAGAAGTCCGAGCGCAATGCGTGGCAACCGTATGTTAATCAGGACAGTATGAATCTCTTGTGGAAAAACAGTTCCCGAAGGAAAGATAAGACTCCAGAAAAACTTGATAATGGTTCCCGGACTGATGCCGTACCAACCAACAGCGAACGAGACAATTATAATCGCCAACAACGCGCCCACCATAATAGTGAATCGCAATGACATCCTTTTCCGCGTGCGTTTGCGACGTTTTGTAGAGTCAGACGCGCCATGGGCAAGTGCGTGTGTTTGCTCCTTGTCACGGGTTTCGGATCGCTCCGATATTATTTCGTCATCGCTATGCTCACTGTCAAGCGATTGGTCCGTCAGAACTGCAGGCGTTTCCGGCTCTTGCGAATCAGTTTGTAACGCTGAGCCCGGCCATGACGTCCGCCGTCGATGCGTTGCACTTTGGCTTCCGTTAACCAGCTCAACGTGGGCGAGCGAGGGATGGGACGCAATGGAATCGCGACGATCCCGGATCAATAATTTTTGTTGGTCGGTCATATCTGAACGGCCAATCGACCGTTCGAAAGACAAATCGTGTTTCCATACAAGGATTAACGAGCGTGTCGGGTCTGCGAGAAGATCGAGCACGCGTTTATAAAACGCGTCAATCAGTAGCTCGTCGCCTCCCAGCTCATCGAGCACGACAAGCGTTCCGGGACTGTCAAGGAATGTAGAAACAGAAGCGTAAAAGCGATCAAGATAAAACCGGCGCCCGTTCAAACCCGCGATAAGAAAACAGTCATCTTCCGGGAAGACAGCCAAATCATCATGGCGAACCGTGAGAAAACCAGTGCCCCGTCGGTTAGCCGCGGGGACGTGAGCAAATCCCTGTCTTCTCTCTTCTGAGTCAACGTGGCGTATTGTCATATATCCCGACGGGATGATATCCAGGTCATCAATCAGATGCTGGACAAATGTAGATTTCCCAGATCCGATCGCACCTGTCAATAAAATAGGGCGTTTCTCGGCAAGCTGCGACTTCACATGTGAAAGCAGTTCTTGTTCGTTGGTCGGATAGGAAAAGCATGCCAAAGGCAGCTTGTCTGAAGTCACGTCTATTGCGTCACTTGGTTGTTTTAAAATATCCATTACTGTGCGACCTGCGGGCTACAGAGCTCTTCTGGCTTCCAATTTCCCTGAGCGCACAGCAATCATTTGAGCAGCAATGCTAATGGCAATTTCCTCAGGCGTTTCTCCCCCGATATCAAGACCGATCGGAGAGACAGCGCGCCTCAGCTGTTCCTTGGTGTGCCCGCGCTCCATCAATTGAGCATCTGTCGCGCTGACTTTGTGACGGCTGCCGATCACACCAATATAACGCGCATCCGTATTCAATACCTGATCTTCAACATCCAGATCGTTAGCGTGACCTCGTGTCATAATGCAAACGTAATCCTCTGACCCAATTGAGACCGAGCGGTCGATATGATCGAAATCGCACATTTTTACATCGTAAGCACCGGGGAAGAGCGCAGGGTCTGTAAATTCCTCACGGTCGTCTAAGACCACGACTGCGAAGTGAACGTTCGCCAAAACAGGCGCCAGCGCCTGTCCGACATGGCCGCCGCCGAGAATATAGACAACACCGGGAACAACCAACTCTTCAACATAGAATGTATGGCCGCATATCTCAAACGCGCGCCCGCGCTGACAAAGCAGTTGCGGGTCGTTAAGAAGTGCTTTCGTGCATTCATGATCCTCCGGGAATCCTTTAAACACCCATGCTCGCTCAGAAAAAACGGGTTTACTCGGGTTGGCACCTTCGGGAGCCACGAACACAGCCAGACCCAATTGATCGGCCTCATTGATATCTGTGATAAGCCAGCTGGGCTGACGTTTTCGTATAGCATCGAGCGCTGTTTTCACGGTATCCCGCAGATCGTCGTCATCTCCGGCCAAATAGAGATAGTGGACGGTTACATTGCCCCCGCAGATCATGCCGATATCCTCAACTTGATTTCTCGTCAGCATAAAATGGTGGATGTTGGAGCGTTTCTCGCGAAGCGCATCTTGCGCGATCTCAATCGAATTAAATTCGACGGCTCCGCCGCCGACCGTGCCCGCAAGACGACCGTCCGAATTGACGAGCATACGGGCGCCTTCTCCGCGAGGTGTTGCTCCGGAACTCGCTGTCACAGTAGCGAGTACAGTATCCTGCTTGTGTTCGAGGGCTTGTTCGAGAGCTTTTAAAATAGAATCCATAAATATCTCCACGTTTTCTTACAGCTGGCAAAATTTCTCTTTGAAATGTCAGCCATGGCCAGTGTGAGTAGCCTCATGTTCGGCTAGCAATAGTCGTGAAGATAGTATACTCGAATTGTTTTCAAATACAAGTCACTAAGAGATCAAACAATCGGCTCTTTATAGAGCATCGCCGCGCCGATTATTCCGGCGTCATTGCCAAGTCGGCTGACATGTATAGGTGGCGGAGCAATGATATCGCCCGCAAAAGTTGTCCGTAAAACGGCCGCGCGAAGCGGCTTCAAAAGCAGATTCCCAGCGTTGCTGATCCCACCTCCTAAGAGGATGATGTGCGGACGGCACAGAACGACAAGTGTCCTGATCCCCACAGCCAAATAGTTGACATACTGTTCGAGCACTCGTAAAGCCACCGCATCACCCTTGCGAACAGCATCAAAAACTATTCTTGTGTTGAACGCAGGGTCTTGCGAATGAAAGCGCTCGCGCATCATCGACGGTTCACCGTTAGCCAACCCTTTTTCAACGAGACGTTTGAGACCGCGGATCGAAGCATAGGCTTCAAGGCAACCTGACTGACCGCAACTGCAGAGCACCCCCTCATGCAAATCTACGACGAGATGACCCGGCTCGATGCCAAACCCTGTGCCACCGCGGAAGATCTTGCCGTCGCACACAAAGCCGCCCCCGATCCCTGTTCCGAGTGTCAACATGAGGGCGCTGTCGTACAATTTCGCCTCTCCGGCCAAATATTCGCCATAGGCTGCGCAGTCCGCGTCGTTGCCGACCAGGATCGGAACGTCAGGCAAATGGGTTTGCACTAGCGAAACAAGATCGACGTGTTTGAGAAATAGATTGCTGGCATAAAGCAGGTGCTTTGTCTGGGGATCGACTACACCCGGCACGCCAATCCCAATGGCAGTAAGTTGATCTGCCCTGAGGCCATGACGTTTCAAAAGAATATTGACGCATCGGGCCATTGAGGCCGCAAGAGAACTGGCGGATCGCGGCGCGCGCGTTTTCACCTTTTCACGACCGACGATTTCATACTGTTCATCGACGAGACCCACCGCGATATTCGTCCCGCCAAGGTCAATTCCAACCGTCCACTTCACTGTAAAACCCTCCTGTGCTGACCAACTGCTCATTCGATAGTATACTTGAAATGATGACGCCTAGACGAGAGGGGGCACCCATGAACAACAAACAAATTGAATCCTGTATGCCGATTTCACTTGACGGACCGTTGCCGCCCGATCCCCTGTTTGAAGAAGATATCAGGCGAGCGCCTCGCCGCAAAGCTGACCTTTCCGAAAAAGAACGTGCGACGGCTTTAAAAAATGCGCTCCGCTACATCCCCGAACAATATCACAAACAGATGGCTCCGGAGTTTCTGCGGGAACTCAACGAACGTGGCAAAATCTATGGTTACCGATTCCGTCCGCATAGCAGAATCTATGGCAGGCCAATTGATGAATACCAAGGGAACTGCGTCGAAGGCAAAGCCTTTCAGGTAATGATCGACAACAATCTCGATTGCGAAGTCGCTCTTTACCCTTATGAACTCGTTACTTACGGAGAAACGGGATCTGTCTGCCAGAACTGGATGCAGTATCAGCTCATCAAAAAATATCTAGAAATCTTAACGGACGAGCAGACACTCGTCCTGTTCTCCGGTCATCCGGTGGGCCTTTTTCACAGTCCCCGCTCCGCTCCGCGCGTGATCTTGACCAATGGCCTTATGATCGGGCAGTACGATAATCTTGAGGACTTCAATCGCGCTGCCTCGATGGGCGTCTCCAGCTACGGTCAGATGACAGCGGGCGGATGGATGTACATTGGTCCACAAGGCATCGTCCATGGCACCTACAACACGCTCCTGAACGCCGGACGGCAGCAACTAGGCATTCCTAATGACGGCGACCTCGCAGGTCATCTGTTTGTAAGCTCCGGGCTCGGAGGTATGTCGGGTGCCCAGGGCAAAGCATGCAATATCGCCGGAGGGGTTTCCATCATCGCCGAGGTAGATTCTTCGCGCATCAAGACGCGACACGATCAGGGATGGGTCGATGTTGCCTCTGATTCTTGTGATGAGGCTTTCGCCCTGGCAAAGGACGCCATAGCGAAAAAACAACCCCTCTCAATTGCCTATCACGGCAATATCGTCGATCTCCTTGACTACGCAATTGCTCACGATCTTGTGATCGATCTGCTGTCTGACCAAACATCTTGCCACGAACCATACACAGGCGGTTACTGCCCCCAGGGCCTCACTTATGAGGAGCGCACAGCGATGCTGTCAGAGGATCCCGAACAATTTATAAGACAAGTCAATCGGTCTCTCAACCGGCACTTCCAAGCCATCAAACAACTCACGGCCAAGGGCACTTACTTCTTTGACTATGGCAATTCATTTATGAAAGCGATTTTTGATTCAGGCGTCACCGAGATTTCGAAGAACAAAGAAAA
>LSQX01390127.1_pt1 | contig 80059 bp, 77 predicted proteins | sample 654561 | NCBI WGS metagenome assembly LSQX01 (sample SAMN04489861, study PRJNA283612) | anaerobic digester metagenome | isolation source: 4 biogas reactors fed with cattle manure at either 37C or 55C with and... | place: Denmark: Kongens Lyngby | collected 2014
GTGTAAACCTTGGCGTCCTTGGTGCCGTACTGCTTGGCGGCTTTTTCCGCCCGTTCGGGGATAATGTCGCAGAATGCCACCATGGCGGCGTTGGACTGTTTACTCAATGCGGGGAGGTGCTTGCCGAGGGCGATGCCGCCGCAGCCGATTATTCCGATTTTCAAAACTGTGTCTTGCATAACGGTTTTCCTTTCTTTTTTGTGGTTTTTTAGGATGCTGTTAAATATTTTTTTAATAATGGTTATAAATCCCTCCGTTAGTGTACATTATATCATTGAGTTCATAAGTTTTCAAGAAGAATAATAAATGTTTTCACCAGAAATCGGCATTTTTTTAAATAATACCCTTGAAAACCGTATTATCTTTTATTATAATATAAATATGTAAAAATTTAATAATTAATTAACAAAATAAACGAAACTTTTTATATCCGATTTCCGTTTATTAAGTGAAGGCAGTTATAAAAAAAGATTTTTATAGAAAGGATTTTTTATGAAAAAGACGTTCTGGTTGATTACCGGCATTTCCATTGCTTTTTCACTGCTGGTGCTTATCGTTAAGAGGATTAAAAAGCGCAAGACCGCAAATACCTTAGCATAAAGCTTAGCGGAATTAGCTTTCCCTTTGTTCGGAAAACTTTAAAAAGACATATCATATACCGGGGCGGTAGGTTAATGCCGTCCGTAGCGGGTTATGCCATAAAGGACGGATGTTTCCTTGATTTGGTATATGCCCGTTATGTTTTAAGAGGGTAATTTGTGAAAGATTTTATTATAACATTTATCCTTTAAGTAAAAGCTACAGGGTTTTTTGCTTATATTCCGGATGTGCGGTACTACCCCTCATCCGTCAGCCTTCGGCTGCCACCTTCCCCTCCAGGGGAAGGCTTTTTTATGTATCCGTCGATATACACCAATTTATGCCATCAACCAATTATATGCAAAATTTCTATTGCAAAACAAGCGGTTTAATAGTATAATCATTAAAGTTATACGCTTTCTTCGGTCAATAATAAAAAATGGCAGACATAATCGTAAAAAAGCCGAAGGGGCAACCGATAGTTGCGGAAAAATTATAAATTGACGACCAAAATATGTAGCATTGGTTTTCTTTTTTGTTAAAATAATATCAAAATCAAACGGGAAGTGGTTTCCTTGCAGACGCATATCGAAAAACCAAAAGACCATACTTTAATCAGATTAATAAAAAAAGCCTTAAGCGACGACAAGCTTATTTTCTTTTTGCTTGCTTTATATACCGTCGCCGCCGTGGGAATACCTCTTTTTGGTGTTCTCCTCCCCAAAGTCATTATAGGTTATCTTATTTCGGATAACCCCACCGTAACGGGGATCACCTATATTTCCATAGGCTTCTTTTCCGTCGGCGGGACTTTTTATTTTTTCAAGACCTTCCTCGATCGGTTTGCCTACCCCCGTATTACCGCTCTGCGGATTGACTTGGTAAGAGCATTGGCGGTAAAGCTAATGTCTGTTGACTACAAATACATGGAATCGGCTACCTTTTATGAAGAAAACGAAAAGGCCTTCAACGCCACCAACGGCAATTCCAACGGAGTGGAGGGGATTTACCACAAGCTGTTCGAAATCCCCCGTCTTGTTATAATCGTCCTGGGTATGTCAATATTTATAGGCATGAAAAGCGTTGTGATACTCATTGCCATATTCATTCATCTCGGGGTTTCCGCCCTGGTTTCCGTTAAGGTTCAGAAATATACCTATTCCAAAAAGGAGATTTTAGCAAAAGGACAACGCCGGTCCAACTATTTTGCCCGTACCTCAAAGGATTTTTCCTATGGCAAGGATATCCGCCTTTACAGCCTTAAGCACCGTATAACCGAAAACCTTAAAAAGGAAGTGGAAGGTTATATAAATTCCTTCAGAATTATCAAAAACAAAGAGTTTGCCTTAGGACTGCTATCGGTTGCCACCCTGCTTGTGTCGGACGCCGCCACCTACGGAATGCTAACCCTCCTTACGGTTAAGGGAATGTCGATTGCCGATTTTTCCATGTACCTGGCGGCGGTGACCTCCCTGAACGCCCATTCGTCCGAATTTACGGGGAATATAACCTTTATAATGAACGAACTTATGTATGTCAGGGATTTGTACAGATTCCTTGACGGCGACCTGAGCGAAGAAAGCAAAACCCGAAATAAGGTTACAGCCGATATAAATACCCCCATGGAAATCGAGTTTGACAATATTACCTTCAGATACCCCGGCACCGATAAAAACATCTTTGAAAGCTTTTCCCTGAAAATCCCCGCGGGACAAAAGCTTGCCGTTGTGGGGATAAACGGGGCGGGGAAAACCACTCTCGTCAAGCTGCTTACCCGACTATTCAAAGCCGATTCGGGCAGAATCCTGATAAACGGAACCGACATCAACGAATATGACCGCAACAGTCTTTATAAAATGTTTGCGGTGGTGTTTCAGGAAGTAAACATAATTGCCTTCACCGTCGCCCAGTATATCGCCTGCTCCCTTGAGGACATTGATGAAGAAAAGGTTGACGGGGTGCTTAAGCAGGTGGGGCTGTATGACAAGATAAGTTCCCTGAAAGAGGGCAAAAACACCCTAATGCTTAAAATCATAGACGAAAACGGTCTGGTGCTTTCGGGGGGCGAAAGCCAGAAGTTAGCCATAGCAAGGGCTTTATACAAAGAGGGAAGCTGCGTCATTATGGACGAACCCACCTCCGCCCTTGATGCCCTTGCGGAAGCGGAAATCTATTCGGAATTTGACGAACTCACCCGGGGGAAAACCGCTATTTACATTTCCCACCGCCTTGCTTCCACCAAATTCTGCGACAAAATCGCCCTCATCAACGAAACGGGACTATGCGAATACGGCAGCCATGATGAACTGATGGAAAAGGGCGGCGTCTATTACGATATGTTCACCACCCAGGGTAAATACTACAATGACGGGGGGGACGCCGCATGAGCAGTATTAAAAAACTGTCCCTGGTGCTTTCCATGGTCTGGAAAGCAAGCAAGACTTATTTTACAGTGCTTATATTAAACTCCTTTGTGTTTTCCGGGCAGATAATGGCAAATGTAATTCTCCCGAAATTTCTTATTGACGAACTGGGCGGAGAAAAGGACATTAAAAGACTTGTCTGGTTTGTGATGGCGATAGTACTGTCCAACGTGCTGTTTGCTTTTCTCAAAAAGCTGTTTTCCCGCCTGCTTGACGTGGAGCAGGAACGCATTTCCTGGGGTATCGAAAAGCAGTTTGCCGATAAAATTATGTCGGTGGAATACAAGAACCTTGAAGACCCCCACTTCCTTGACCTTAAGGAGAGAGCAACCTTCGCCATGTACAATCAGGGGGTGGTAAATTCCCTTGTGACAAATGCGGTGTCTTTCCTAAACGAAATATTCACCGTGGCGGGTCTGGTTGCCATAATGCTGAGTCTGTCCTGGATTTTAGTGGTGTCGCTGACGGCCACCATAGGGCTTTCGGTGCTTATACAGGCTTCCTTTTCAAAGTACCAGCGAAAATTTTATCAGGAACTCATCCCCGTAAACCGCAAATACGGCTACTATATAAACCTAACTTTTGAAACTCTTATTCAGAAGGAATGCCGCCTGTACGAAATGCAGGATATGTTGGGGGATACCCTAACCGAATACAACAGGGAAATAAACCGCTGGTTCGGCAAATTCAACCGCCGGATGGGGCTTGCCATGGGGCTGTTTCAGGTGGTTGTGGTATTGCAGACAATGCTTGCCTACGGGTTTGTGAGCAGCCACACCCTGAGCGGTGGTATAGGCATCGGCAGCCTTACCATGTATGTTTCATCGGCGGTGTCCTTTTCCTCCTCGGTTTTGGCCATGGGGACGGCGGTGGTGGAAATAACGCTGATGTTAGGCTACCTTACCCCCCTTGCCGAGCTTATGAAGGTCCCCGACGAAGTCCGGATTTCCGGAAATGCCGTCTTAGATAAAGTAAAAACCATTGAATTTAAAAACGTGTCCTTTGCCTATCCCAAAACCGAAAAAAAGGTGCTTGACAATGTTTCATTTATAATAAACGACGGAGAAAAGATAAGCATCGTGGGGCTTAACGGGGCGGGGAAGTCAACTGTGGTAAAATTGATCTGCCGTCTGTATCATCCCGATTCGGGGAAAATTCTCATCAACGGCAGGGATATTTTCGAATACGAGCATTCCTCCTACCTAAGGGAGCTGGCGGCGGTGTTTCAGGATTTTCGGCTTTTCAACTTTACGATTTGCGAAAACATAACCTGCAAAGATGCCGGAAAGGACAGGGAAAAGGTTATTGAACTGATTGATAAAGTGGGGATGTCGGACAAGATAAAGTCGCTAAAGCAGGGGATTGATTCCCGTTTCGGAAAGGAGTACGACGAGGAAGGGGTGGAATTTTCGGGGGGACAGTCTCAGAAAATCGCCATCGCAAGAGCATTGTATAAAAACGCATCCCTTGTAATTCTTGACGAGCCCACATCCGCCCTTGACCCCATCGCGGAGGCGGAAATTTACGAAAACTTCAACTCCCTTGTGGGGGATAAGACCGCATTGTATATATCCCACCGTATGTCCTCAAGTGTGTTCTGCGACAGGATACTGGTAATATCCGACGGGAAAACAGAAGCCTTCGGCACCCACCGGGAACTTATGCAGAACGAGGAAGGAACATATTACAAGCTGTTTACCTCCCAAGCGAAAAACTATAAGTATACAACGGAAAAAGTGCATAATATTTAAATATTGTATTGAATTGAATATTGTAGGAGTGGATATAAAAAAGCCTTCCGACTTTCGNNAGGCTGACGGATGAGGGGTAGCACCCTATTACCGGAAGAGAAGTAAAACGAAATCCGCAGCCAAATCTGTTGATAAAATCTCCCTTGCGGTCGGAGAAAACCGCCTGCGGCGGGATTATAATCAATGAAAGGAAACCAATGAAACTACTGTTATCCTATCTAAAACCATATAAAAAACGAATTTTTATCGCCGGGCTGATTGACGCGGTATCCGTATTCTGCGCCCTGTTTATGCCCTATATAATGTCAAAAATCGTAAACATCGGTATCGCCAACGGCGACATGGACTACATTTTTTTAATGTGCGGCATAATGCTGGGACTGGCGGCGGTGTCCCTTATCTGCTTACTTATTACCATTAAATTAAGCACCTCGGTTTCCGCCGATTTTTTAAGCGATATGCAGCGGGCAATATTCAAAAAAGTAAATTCCTATTCCTTTGACGAATTTTCCGAAATAGGAACCGCCTCCCTTTTGACCCGTCAGACGGAGGATCTGTTTTCCCTTGAGATGGTGGCCTACAATTCAATGCACATGCTTATATACGTTCTGATAATGTGTATCGGCGGGGGGATTCTTGCTTTTCTGTCCGACTGGATAATGGCACTTATTACCCTTGCCGTCTGCCCCCTGGTGCTGCTGGCGGTATGGATTGTCACCAGAGGGATGTACAATCTTTTCGAAAATTCCGCCAAGTATATCGACATTCAGAACAAGGTGGTAAGGGAAAGACTGTCGGGGCTAAGGGTTATCAGAGCCTTCAACCGGGAGGATTCCGAACATAACCGGGTAAAGAACGCCACCGTCACCATGGCGGAATATATTATCCGCGCCAATATAAGAAGCGGTTACATCACCCCCGTCACCACCTTTATTCTTGACATCACCGCCGTGGTGCTGCTGGGGATAGGGGCTTCCCGCCTTACCACGTCCTCAATCATTACCGCCGGCGGGATAATCGCCAATATCCAGTATATCGCCCTTATTATGGGCGGGGTTATCATGCTTTCCTGGGCGTTGGCATGGTTTCCCCACATTAAGGTGTCCCTTAAGCGGATAACCGAAGTACTTTCCAAGGAGGGTAAAGACGAGCATAACCCCGGTCTTATCGAAGACGGGGAAAAGATGCTTGACGGGGAAATAGTTATGGAAAACCTCACCTTCCGCTACGGCAAAGGGGGAAATCCTGCCATTGAGGATATCTCCTTTAAGGTTTTAAAAGGAGAAACGGTGGGGATAATCGGTGGTACCGGTTCGGGAAAATCCACCCTTGTCAAGCTGCTGCTTGCCTTCTATTCCGACTATGAAGGGAAAATTACCTTCGGCGGAGTTGATTATAAAAATCTTTCCGCCCGCGCCATAAGGAGTAATCTATCGGTTGCTCTCCAGAAATCCATGGTCTTCGAAGGCACCGCGGAGGAAAACATTAAAATGGGAAAACCCGATGCCACATACTATGAATTAAAGGAAGCTGCCGGGGTCGCCCAGATTGCCGACTTTCTGGAATCCCAGCCGGAAGGTTATAAGATGCACCTTTCCCAGGCGGGGTCGAACATATCCGGCGGACAAAAACAGCGGATAAATATTGCCCGCACCGTTATAAAGGATGCGCCGGTGTATGTTTTCGACGATACCTTTTCCGCCCTTGACTATCTTACCGAATCCAAACTCCGCAGAGCGCTGAACGAAAAGCTTAAAGGCAAAACCAGAATCATTATTACCCAAAGAGCTGCTACCGCCATGCACTGCGACCAGATTTATGTTATGGACAAGGGAAGGATTGTGGGGGAAGGCAGACATAACGAACTCCTTGAAAACTGTACCGTTTATAAAGAAATCTACGATTCCCAGATAAAACGCACCTCGGCAAAGGGGGTGGCAAAATGAAAGCCAAAAAGCAGACGGATAAAAACGAAATGTCCGTAGGATATATCATAAAGCGAATACTGAAAGACCTTTCCCACATAAAGGGTTATCTAATTCTTTCCACGTTTTTATCCCTGATTACGGTGGTATTGTCCCTTGCGGGACCCTATGTTCTCGGCAAGCTTACCGACGAAGTATATAATGCCTGGATTAATAAAACCCCCGTTGACAAAACCAATTTTGTATCCGCGGTGATTATCCTGGGCGGGATATATGTTGCCATAGCCGTTACATCCATCATCATTATGAAGATGATGAACAACGTGGTTTCCCGCAGGTTCACCTGTGATTTACGGGTGAGAATGAGCGCCAAAATCAAAAAACTCCCCGTAAGCTTTGCCGATAATACCCCTATCGGCGAGATAATTTCAAGAATGACCGACGACGTTTCGGTGCTGGGGACTACCGTTCATATAGTCATAGATACCCTTATAAACGGAGTGCTTAAGCTTGTTTGCATTGCGGTGATTATATTTATACTCAATCCCCTGCTTGCGGCCATTGTGGTGGTTTTCGTCCCCTTTTCGGTGGTGCTTGCCGCCAAGATGGCGGGGAAAAGCGAAAAGCATTTTACCTCGGCAAGGGATATAAACGGAAAAATATCCTCACATGTGGAGGAAAACTGCACCGGCTTTGATACGGTAAAGGCTTTCGGTCATGCGGACAGGCAGAACCAAATCCACGCCGGATTAAGCGGGGAATATAAAATAAAATGCCGTCAGGGCAACTATCTTTCGGGAATGGTTCAGCCCATTATCGCCTTTGTGGACAACGTGGCATATATAGCCATCTGCCTGTTGGGGGGTTATTTGGCTTCAACCAGCAGGATGGACGTGGGTATTATCGTTTCCTTTGCGCTGTACGCCAAAAACTTTTCGATGCCCCTTGAATCCATAGCCTACGGTTTCGGCACAATGCAGAAAACCATTGCCTCCGCAAGGCGGGTTTACGGCATACTTGATTCCGGGGAAATGGCCGAAACCGAAAGCGAGCATTTAACCAACGTAAAGGGTAATGTAACCTTTGAAAAGGTCAATTTCTCCTATAAAAAGGATACCCCGCTTATACAGGACTTTTCGGTTGACATAATGACAGGTCAGAAGGTTGCCATCGTGGGTCCCACCGGGGCGGGAAAAACCACTCTTGTCAATCTCCTTATGAGGTTTTACGAACCCGATTCGGGTTGTATAAGGATTGACGGGGTTGACATAACCAAGGTCGGCAGGGAAGAAGTGAGAAACCAGTTTGCCATGGTGCTTCAGGATACCTGGCTGTTTTCCGGCACCGTATATCAGAACATTGCCTACGGCAATCCCGACGCCACCTTTGAGGACGTTAAGCGGGCGGCGGAGTATGCCCATATCGACTATTTCATAGAAACCCTTGAAAAGGGTTACGACACCATGATAAACGAGGAATCTTCCAATATTTCAAGCGGTCAGAAGCAGCTGTTGACCATTGCCCGGGCTTATCTTTCGGGAAGGAAGATGCTTATCCTTGACGAAGCCACCTCCAACGTGGACACCCGTACCGAAATTCTTATTCAGCATACCATGGATAAGCTTATGAAGGGGAAAACCTCCTTTGTAATCGCCCACCGGCTGTCAACCATCGTGAATGCGGATATTATCCTCGTTATCAACGACGGCCAGATAGTGGAGCAGGGTACCCACAGCCAGCTCCTTGAAAAGGGCGGCTTTTACAGCGAGATTTATTACAGCCAGTACGAGGCCTATAATAACGGCAACGGCGCATAATAATAAAGCCTTCCCCTTGAGGGGAAGGTGGCAGCCGCAGGCTGACGGATGAGGGGTAGTACCGCATACCCTGAAGAGAAGCAAATGAACCCCGCAGCTGACGCTATTGACTAAAACCACCGGCTAAAGCCGGTGGTTTCTTATATTAACAAATCTCTATTTATACTTATTCCCAACGCCTTGCACTCATCCAAAATGTTCTGTTTCGTAATAGTTGAAACCGCCTTTCCCGCGGAGGAATAAAGCAGGTATATTTTAGCCGCTTTTTCCACCACCTCCACAAGGGAAAATGCGTCGTCAAAATCTACTCCCGCCGAAAAAATACCATGGTGCGCCCACACCAAAATGTTGAATTTTTCAAACATTTTTGAGGATTCCAGGGCTATTTCAAGACTTCCCGGGACTAAAAAGGGCAGAACCCCGATTCCCTCCGGAAAGGCAAGGGGACATTCGGTGTTTGACCTCCACAGGGTGTTGGAAAAAGCCTCCGGCGTATGGAGGAGAAGGAAGGACAGGGCAATAATATTTTCCGGGTGGGAATGATAAACCACCCTTTTGCCCTGCTTAATCTTTATTGAATGGGCGATAAGATGGCTGAACAGCTCGCTGGTGGGGCGGTGAAGACTGTCGCCGAACAGCACGGTATAGCCCTTCAGGTTATCGTCGATTTTTATTATCGAAAGGGTATTACAGGGATTACCGGGGATATTGCTGATAAAGGAGCCGGCGTTGGTGACAAGAAAATGCTCCCCGGCAAGGTTGTTGATTGATTTTTCGGGAATATCAAGGGGAAAATGCCGGTTGTCGTTGAAAAAGGTAGCGGCGGAGGTAATTTCGTCATTTGTAAGGCGGTATGTCAGGTTGCCGGCGTTACGCTCGTGCCACCCTTTAAGGGAGGCTTTTTCGAAAAATGTTATGGCATTTATAATAAAATTAAGCTGGGTGAAACCGGTTTTCATTGTTGCATACTCCCTACGGTTTGAAATTTGCCTTGTACACAATTTTATTTAAATTTATACAGCCCCGACACGAACTTTTCAAAGTCATATATATCCATTTCTTCACCCCTAATGTTGGAGGAAAAGCCGGATAAAGCAAGGGCTATTAATATTTCATCCTTTGAAAAGGGGAAATCGGACGAAACAAGGCAGTTTACCAAAGTTTTCCTCCGATGGGAAAATCCAAGGCGGATTACCCTAAAAAACAAATCAATATCCTTAGGCGAAACCGGAGGGGCTTTTCTTATATCAAACCTGATAACCGCCGAATCCACTTTAGGTTTAGGTAAAAAATTCCCCGCAGGGACATCAAACAGCTTTTTTACGGTGGCATAATAATCGCAAAGCACCGTAAGGGAGGAGTACTCACTGCTTTTCTTTTTGGCGCAGAGTCTTCTTGCCACCTCCTTCTGAACCATAACCGTAACGGTGTCAAAGGAGTAATTTCCCGCAATCAGCTTCAGGATAATGGGGGAGGTTATATAATAGGGAATATTCGCGCAGACGGATAGGGGCATACCCGTAAAATGTTCGTCAATCAGCTTCTGAATATCGGTTTTTAAAATATCCCCTTCCGCAATTTCCACATTTTCGAAACCGCTGAACTTTTCCCATAAAAAGGGGATAAGTTCGGAATCTATTTCAACCGCCACCACTTTTTTGGCGATTAGGGCTAAAAACTCCGTCAGAATCCCTCTGCCGGGGCCTATTTCCAGAACCCCGTGGGAGGAAGTTACCCCCGATTCCCTGACAATCCGTTCCGGAACGGCTTTGTTTGTCAGAAAATTCTGGCCGTAATATTTTTTGGCTTTTGTTTTGTCGGTCATTCTTTATCGATTACCGTAAGGAATTTAGCCGTTCCGCCTATGGCGTACTGACCGTGGGGGATGGCGGGATTGAAATAAACCGAATCCCCCTCGTTGAGGATTATTTCCCGGCTGCCTATAATTACCCCGACGGTACCTTCAAGGACGATATTGAACTCCTGACCCCCGTGGGTTACCAGCTTCGGCTTTTCCTCCGACGGGGAAATGGTGACAATCATGGGTTCCTTGTTTTTATCCTTGAAATTATAGGCAAGGGCTTCAAAGGCATAGCCTTCATAGCGTTCCACCCCTATCCCCTTACCCTTGCGGGTGACGGAGTAAGCCTCCATACGGGGGGCTTCGCCGGTCAAAAGCTCGGTGGCGTCGATACCCAAAGCACCGGCAATATTGTAAATGACGCTTATGGGAATATCCGCCGCTCCGCTTTCGTAAGCGTTATATTCGCCGGCGGAAATGCCGATTTTTTCGGCAACCGTCACTGCGGGGATGTCAAGGATATCCCTTAAATATTTTATTCTATCGGCTATCTGCTGTATTTGTTTGTTTACCATAACTGCCTCCGGCGGATTTATTCGTAAAGAGTATAGCACATATTTTAATTAAAAGTCAATCTTGCTTGTTTATGTTTGAAATATTATCTAATATAACCTTCTTATTTCTCCATGAGAAGGGGTATTTTGAAAATTCCTCATCCGTCATTGAGTGTATTAAATCAAAGGATAAGTCTGAGATATAGCCTTCGGTAAAGTAGCTGTCGTCGGTTTTCCCTTTGTTCCGGTTCATGGGGCAGGACTGTTGACAGATATCGCAACCCCAGACAATGCGTTTATTTTGCAACAGCAGTTTTTCGGTTTCGGTCTTTTTGGTCTTTTGCGAAATATTCGACAGGCATTTTGATACATCAAAGGATTTTTCGCCGATTGCTCCGGCGGGACATACTTTTTTACAAATGCCGCAATCGGCGCAGGATAATATTTCACCTTCGGTTGATTCAATTTCAAGGTCGGTTATAATTTCCCCCAAAAACACATAAGAACCGTATTTTTCCGTAATAAGCAGGGTGTTTTTACCGATAACCCCGAGTCCTGCACCGGCGGCGGCAAGTTTTTCGTTGACGGGAGAGTGGTCGGTGAAGGCAAGAAAAACGTTTTCGGGGAACAGTTGCTGTAAATCGGGGATCAGCTTTTGAAATATATTGTCGAACTTTTTATGGTAGTCGTAAACCCGGGCATATTCCGACATTTGATAATCGTCAACGGGGGTGTTATTGGTTTTATAAGGAACGGCAAATATAACAACGGTTTTAGCTCCCTCCGAAACGCATCGGTCATAAAGCCGCCTGTTTGCAATACCGCAGGCGGAGAAGGGAATAAAACCGTAAAAATTTATATTATATTTTTCAAGCACTGATGAAACCTGATTTTTAGCAGACATTTATTTACCTTGTTAAATTAAACTTGAAATTAATGCTATTCTTAAAAATTGCTATTAAATAGATTTGTAAACTGTCAAATAGGCTACATTTTATAAAGGGAGTTGTCAGTGTCGGCTGACCGAGGGATTATCTTTGGCGTAAACTATAAAATACAATCCCTCCGGCTCGGCTTCGCCTCGCCGCATTTCTTGCACAATGGAGGCTGAAAACGAAATAGTCGGACAAAAGAAACAACCGGTTTCCCAACGGGAAACCGGTAAACAAACTAATCTGATATATAGGGCAAAAGGGCTATCTGCCTTGCCTGCTTAACGGCTTCGGTAAGCTGTCTCTGGTGCTTGGCGCAGGTGCCGGTTACACGCCGGGGAAGTATCTTCGCTCTGTCGGAAGTACTCTTTTTAAGGCGGGCAACATCTTTATAATCGATATGCTCTACTTTTTCGGCACAAAAGACACATACTTTTGCTTTTCTGCGGGGCCTGAAGCTTTTACCGCTGTCCTTAAAGTCTTTGTCCATTATTTATTCTCCTTATTATTCGGTATTTGTGTCTGATATTAATCAGAAGGGAAGCTCGTCGTCGGCGGAAAGCTCTTCAAAGGAACCTTCCGGGACGGGAGTAGAGTAATTGGGCAGGGATGAACCGGCAGCCATACCGCCGCCGGTGTAGTCGTCTTTGCGGCCTACGAAGGATACTTCTTCGGCAACCACTTCGGTGGAAAAGCGTTTATTATTGTTGTTATCGGTCCAGGTCCTTGTCTGGAGGTAACCCCTTACCAGAATGGGCTTACCTTTTGAAAAGTATTTGGTTACGAATTCGGCGGTTTTGCGCCAGCAGACTATGTCGATGAAATCCGTCTGCTGTTCCCCCTGGCTGAACCTGCGGTTGACGCCTATTCTGAAGGAAGTAACCGGCGTTCCGTTCTGGGTGGTTTTGAGTTCGGGGTCGGCGACAAGATGCCCTATCAGAACAACTAAATTAAAGCTTGCCATTTATTTACCCTGCCTTTCACCTTGTGTTGTTACGCAAAGACAAATTTTAGCTTTCGACCTTAACAATGATTGAACGGAGTATCGAGTCGTTAATGTTATAGAGTCTCTTCAGTTCTGCGGGAAATTCCGGACCCGAATAGAATCTTACAAGAACATAGTAACCTTCGGTATAATCGTTTATGGGATAAGCAAGACGCCTTGTGCCCCATTCGCTGACCGACTCGATTGTGCCGTTTTCGGAAACCAGTGAAGTAAACTTTTCAACCACCGCTTTAATGTTTTCTTCGCCGATGGTGTTGTTTACGATAAAAATGGTTTCGTACAGCCTTTTCTGTTCCATTCTTACACCTCCTTATGGACTTTTGACTGCGCCCGCCTTTATATAGGCTTTGCAGTAAGGAGAAAATACGGCGGTTTTGTTTTTGCCGCTTTTCAATCAAGGTATTTTAGCAGATATTTATGGCTTTGTCAATATATTTTTTAAGAAATAACCCGTTTTTCGGTTTATTTTTCAAATTTCCGCTATTTAGCTTTTTAATAAATACGGTGTTACTCCTTATATGTAAACTGAAGTTCCATTGGTTTTTACGGGTTAAAAAATGCGGCATTTCTGCCGCATTTCTATAATATAAAATATTAATTATTCATTCTTCAGCGAAGCGGATTTCAACAGCCGCCTTATTCTGGTGGTGGCGTCAAGGAGGGGGGAGATGGATTCGTCGTGGGAGAGGGTGTTTATTATTTTTGCAATGAATTTTGAAAGGTCAACTTCCACAAACCAGGGTTTATGCTTTATTTCCGCCGGGATATAGGAAAGGTTCGTGGTGTAAAGCTTTTTTAGCTTGCCTTCCTCATAGAGTCTGTCGAATTTGGCAACTCCTTCGGTAAACAGGGCATAGGTACAAGCAACATAGGCCGCTTCGATTTTTTGGGTGGTAATGACGTTTATAATATCGATTATCGATTCGCCGGAGGCGATCATATCGTCAACGATAAGCACCCTTTTCCCTTCAAGGGGACCGCCTATATATTCATGCTGGATAATGGGGTTCTTTCCGTTTTCTATCCGGGTATGGTCACGCCGCTTGTAGAACATACCCACGTCAACCCCCAGGACGTTGGCATAATAAATCGCCCTGTCCATGGCTCCCGTATCCGGTGATATAACCACCATATTGCTTTTGGAGATATTGTTTCCCTCATGGGCGATATAGCTCTTAAGCATGGAATAGGTGGGGAAGATGTTTTCAAAGGAGGAGTTGGGAATGGCGTTGTAGATGGTGGGGTCATGCACGTCAAAGGAAATAATGGTGTCAACCCCTAAATTTTCAAGCTCGTTCAGGGCAAGGGCGCAGTCTAAGGATTCCCTGCCTTTTCTCTTATGCTGGCGGGAGGCGTAAAGCAGAGGCATAATGACGGTAACCCGGTTTGCCTTGCCGCCTATGGCGGACAGTACCCGCTTTACGTCCTGATAATGTTCGTCGGGGGACATATGGTTTTCAAAGCCGAACATGGGGTAGGTGATGGAATAGTTCCCCACGTCAACGATGATATAAACGTCCTTTCCCCTTACCGATTCATCAAGCTTAAGTTTACCTTCACCGTTGGAAAAACGGACTTCCTCGATGGGGAGGATATAGGTCATTTCGGGTTCCTGAACGTTCCTTAAATTCTTAATCCAGTCGTCAACCAGTTTGCCGAGCTCTCTTGCGCTCTTCAGTACTATAAGACAAAGCTCGCCGTGATACGAAGTTGCTTTCATTATAAACCTTCCTTTAGTAAAATTTTTACGGTCGCCCTTCAACGTAATAATTATATAACACATTCATTGTAATGTAAATATACGCTTTCCACAAAATATGGGACAAATATGGTGTAAAATGCCTACTTTTATCAAAATGTAGATTGAATTGAAAAATATATTGACATTTATTTTATTATATGGTAGAATAAAATGAACATTAGTTCGTATGCAACGGCATTTTTACCCCGTTTTTCCTTATCAAACATCAACAGGGGTATTTTTTAATATATTACTTTTGAAAGGATATAAGCCATGGCTGAAAACGAAGTGATAAAGGACGTTACCGCAAAGAAAAAAGCCCTGGAAACCGCTCTTTCCCATCTTGAAAAGAAGGAAGGAAAGGGTATCGTAATGCGTCTGGGGGAAAACCCCTCCATGGAAGTTAAGGCGGTGTCCACCGGCAGCCTTTCCCTTGACTTGGCTTTAGGGATAGGCGGGGTACCCAAGGGCAGGATTGTGGAAATATTCGGGCCCGAATCCTCCGGTAAGACCACCGTCGCCCTTCATATGATTGCCGAAGTCCAGAGGGAAGGGGGGGAAGCCGCCTTTATCGACGCGGAACACGCCCTTGACCCGGTTTACGCCAAGGCGGTGGGGGTAAATATTAACGACCTGCTTGTTTCCCAGCCCGACGACGGGGAAACCGCCCTTGAGGTGTGCGACGCTTTGGTGCGTTCCGGCGCGGTGGATATCGTGGTCATCGACTCGGTGGCAGCCCTTGTCCCCCGCAGCGAAATCGACGGGGATATGGGAGCATCCCATGTGGGACTTCATGCAAGGCTTATGTCCCAGGCACTCCGCAAACTTTCGGGGGCTATATCCAAGTCCAACGCCATTGTGGTGTTTATCAACCAGCTCAGGGAAAAGGTGGGGGTTATGTATGGCAACCCCGAAGTAACCACCGGCGGGCGGGCACTGAAGTTTTACTCTTCCGTCAGAATCGACATCAGAAAAGGGGAACAGATTAAGGAAGGCACCGATATTATAGGCAACCACGTCAAATGCAAGGTGGTTAAAAACAAGGTGGCTCCCCCCTTCAGAACCGCGGAATTCGACATCATCTACGGCAGAGGAATTTCAAAGGAAAGCGAACTTGTGGAACTGGGCGTGCTGTTTGAAATTATCGAAAAGGCGGGTTCCTGGTTTTCCTACAACGGTCAGCGGCTCTGCCAGGGCAAGGACAATCTTAGAAAAATTTTAAGCGAAAACAGGGAACTGTTCAACGAAGTCGAATCAAAGGTAAGGGACGCCTACAAGAAGTCCGACGGCAGCTTTGCCTATACCGATGATTTGGGAACCTTGGACGAGGCATGACCGACTTCCCGAAAGAAATCCCCGTTGAAAATATTATTGTCTGTGAAGATAAGAACGAAGTCATTCTGCAGGCAAACGGGGAAAGCTACACCGTTACTAACTCCGACTTTGTTTCCCTCGGCGTGGGCGGTTGTGTGGATTTAGAAAAGCTGACCTTTGCCGCCGAAAAGCTGTCCTGCATAAAAAAGGCCGAAAATTATTTGTCCTACAACGACCTTTCGAAGCGGAAGCTTAGGGAAAAGCTGAAAAAGCATTTCGGCGATGAAGTCATTGAAGCGGTTATAAGCCTCCTTGAGGATAAGGGCTATATAAACGACCAAAGCCTTTCGGAACGGCTTGCGGTAAATCTTGCCGAAAAACGCCGTTTCGGAAAAGCAAGGATAAAAGCTTTCCTTTACGAAAAGGGCTTTTCAACCGAGGATATAAAGTCTGCCCTTGATTCGGTTGATGAGGAAAAATTAACAGAAAATCTTGAGTATTTAATCAGAACCGAAGGCAGAAAATATAATCTGTCCGACAGAAAGTCAAAAGCAAAATTCATAAATTACCTTTACCGGCTGGGCTATTCCTGGGATGAAATAAAGCATGCCCTAAACGAATACTCCCCCGACGAGGAATAAATAAACGAAAAAATTTACGAAAGTGATAACAGTATGCCGATTAAAGTGGGCTTTGTATCCCTTGGATGCCCGAAAAACCTAATAAATACCGAAAATATGATTGCCAAATGCCATGAGGCGGGATATGAAATAGTCGCCGAGGATATCGACGCCGACGTTATGGTTATAAACACCTGCGCCTTTATAAAGTCGGCGAAGCAGGAAGCCATCGACAACATCCTTGACATAGCATGGCTTAAAAAGAATAAAAATCTCAAAGGCATTGTGGTGGCAGGCTGCCTTGCCGAAAGATACAAAGAGGAAATATTTAAGGAACTCCCCGAAGTGGACTGTGTTATTGGCACCGGTTCCTATGACGAAGTGGTAACGGCCATTGAAAACGCATATAATTCAAAGCGTTTCTTTTCCTGCAATCTGCCGGAAAGCCTTGCCTTCAACAAGGACCGGGTGGTAACCACCCCTTCCCACTTTGCCTATGTCCAGATTGCCGAAGGCTGCGACAACAAATGCACCTATTGTATTATTCCCTCATTGAGGGGGAAATACCGGTCAAGACCCATAAACGATATAGCGGAGGAAGTGACCGACCTTGCCGCCCTGGGAGTAAAGGAAATAATTCTAATTGCCCAGGACACCACCATGTACGGCATCGACCTTTACGGCAAGGCCTGTCTCGAAAAGCTGATACAGGCCCTTTCGGCGATTGAAGGCATCGAGTGGATAAGGGTATTGTACTGCTATCCCGAAAGGATAACCGACGAACTTATAAACGAGTTTGCCGTTAATAAAAAGCTTGTGAAATACATAGATATGCCCATACAGCATATTAACGACGGTATTTTGAAACGGATGAACCGCAAGGGGACTTCTTCAAAAGTCAGGGAAGTAATCGCCAAACTCCGGCAGAATGTGGCGGATATCGTAATCCGCACCACCCTTATAGTGGGCTTTCCCGGGGAAACCGAGGAAGCCTTTGAGGAATTATATAATTTCGTAAAAGATACAAAATTCGAACGCCTGGGCGTGTTTTCCTATTCAAGGGAGGAAGACACTCCCGCCTATAATTTTCACGACCAGATTCCCGAAAAGACCAAAAGAAAACGCCAGAACGAAATTATGAACCTTCAGAAGGGAATACACGAGGAGCATAACCGGCAGAATATCGGGAAAACCCTGAAGGTTATCTTCGAAGGTTATGACCCGGTTGCCGAAAAGTTTTTCGGGAGAAGCTGCGGCGACTGCCCCGAAATCGACGGTAAGGTTTATTTCGATTCTCCGGTAAATCTTCAGGAAGGGGAATTTGTCAACGTCCTTATAAAAGACTATCTTGACTATGATCTATTGGGTATTGCCGTTATAAATAACTATCAGAAAGGCAAGGATAACGCATGAAACTCAATTTGCCTAACAGACTCACCTTAATCAGGGCAGTGCTGGTACCATTTTTTATAGCTTTTATGATTTATCCCTTTTTCGGGGAGGACAATATTTTATGGTCACGGCTTATTTCCGCCGCAATCTTCGGCCTTGCCGCCTTTACCGACTTCCTTGACGGAAATATCGCAAGAAAGCGGGGGCTTGTAACCTCCTTCGGCAAATTCATGGACCCCTTGGCGGACAAATTCATGATTTTCGCCGCGCTTATCGCCATACTCTATTCGGGTTTCATTTTCCCCGAAGGGGGGATTGTTCCGACAGCCATATTGTCAAACGTGTTTTTCTGGATGTCCCTTATCATTATATTCAGGGAACTAACGGTTACCTCCCTCCGCCTTGTGGTGTCGGGGGACGCCAATATCGTAATCCCCGCCAACCGGTGGGGGAAGATAAAAACCGTTTCCCAGATCGCAACCATCCTTGTGGTTATCCTTGAACCATTGATAAAGGTAACCGGCGGTGTGATGTCCCTTGCCAGCATGATAATAACCGCCTTCTTTACGTTGTTTTCCGGCTATACCTATGTCAAAGACTACTGGAAATACATTGATCCCACCAAATAAAGAAAGAACAAAATATGAAGCTGTATAACTCCCTTACAAGAAAAATCGACGAATTTTCACCTAAAGACAATACGGTAAGAATGTACACCTGCGGTCCCACCGTTTATCATTTCGCCCATATAGGCAATCTGCGGTCCTATATAATGGAGGATGTGCTGGAAAAGTTTCTTACCTATTCGGGTTATACCGTAAAGCGGGTAATGAACATCACCGATGTGGGGCACCTTACCGGCGACTGCGACGTCGGCGAAGACAAAATGCTGTTAGGGGCAAAGCGGGAACATAAGACGGTGCTGGAAATCGCAAAATTCTACACCGACGCTTTTTTTAACGACTGCGAAAAGCTGAATATTAAGAAACCCGGAATAATAATCCCCGCCACCGGCCGGATTCCCGATTTTATCGAAATGGTTAAGACCCTCCTTGACAAAGGTTATGCCTATGTGGCAGGGGGGAACGTGTATTTCGACACCTCTAAACTTGATGAATATTATGTGTTCAGCAAGCATAATGCGGAGGATCTGGAAGTAGGCGTCCGGGAGGGAGTCTGCGACGACCCCAACAAGAAAAACAGAAACGATTTTGTGCTGTGGTTTACCAAATCCAAGTTTGAAGACCAGGAATTGAAGTGGGATTCCCCCTGGGGATTGGGTTATCCCGGCTGGCATATCGAATGCTCGGCGATTTCGGTTAAGGAACTGGGAGGACATCTTGACATCCATTGCGGGGGTATCGACAACGCATTTCCCCACCATACCAACGAAATAGCTCAGTCGGAAGCATATCTCGGCCACCGCTGGTGCGACTTCTGGTTCCATATCCGGCATCTAAACGACGAATCGGGGAAGATGTCCAAGTCAAAAGGGGAATTTTTGACGGTATCGCTCCTTGAGGGAAAAGGGTATGACCCCTTAGCTTATCGTTATTTCTGCCTTATGTCCCACTACCGTAAGGTGCTGGTGTTTTCCTGGGAAAGCCTTGACAACGCCGTCACTGCTTTCAGCAAGCTGATTGCCCGTGTTTCCCAGACAGAAGATGAAGGAATATCGGATAGGGAAGAGTTTGAAAAATACAATAACGCCTTCAGAGAAGCCCTGAACACCGACCTTAACACCTCACTTGCCATAACCGTGCTTTACGATGTGCTGAAAGCGGAAATTCCGGGGAAGACCAAGCTTGAGCTAATTTCGGAATTCGATAAAGTCTTATCCCTTGATCTGATAAAAAAAGCAAATGAGTACAGGGAAAAGGAAAGTAATGCCGTATCCTCTGATGAACTCGAGGAAATAGAAAACCTTGTTACTCTCCGTACCGAAGCAAAAAAGGCAAAGGATTACGCCAAAGCCGACGAAATAAGAAACAAACTTAAAGATATGGGCATTATTTTGGAAGACACCCCCCAGGGGACAAAATGGAAAAGGATATGAACGGTTCCTTTGAATTTATCGGTAATCCCAAGGCCTTTGCAAACGAAACATCCCCCCTTGTGCTTGCCTATCTCGGCGATGCCTATTTTGAGCTTTTGGCAAGGGAAAAGCTGATTTCGGAATTCGGCTACGGGGTGGCGGAACTTTCCAAAAAAGCAAAAGATTATATCACCGCCATATCCCAGTCGGCAGCCTGCGAAAGGCTTATGCCACTCCTCAACGAGGAGGAGCAGGCGGCATACAAGCGGGGAAGGAATGCCAAGTCAAACCATACTCCCCGTTCGGCACCCGTTTCGGATTACCGGAAGGCCACAGGTCTGGAAGCTTTGTTCGGCTGGCTGTATATCCGCGGGGAGCACCGGAGGGCAAGACAGCTTTTTAACTATTGTTTTCCCGACAGCGGGGAGACGGAATAAAATTTCAACGAAAGGCAGGTGTGAAACCCGCAGAAACGTTAAAAATACATAATGCGGGGATAATATGACCGAACTTACGCAAAAGGAAAAGCGGATATACGAATATATCGAATCCACCATCGAAAACGAAGGCTATGCCCCCACGGTGCGGGACATCTGCGCCGCATTGGGGATAAAATCCACCTCCACCGCCCATCTTTATCTCCGCCGCCTTGACGAAAAGGGGTATATAAAGAAATACGACGGTAAATCCCGGGCGGTTTCCCTTGAAAGGTCGAAGTTCGGCGACAAGGAAAAGACCCTGCGGGTTCCCCTGCTGGGGAAGGTTACCGCCGGTATGCCCATAACCGCCGTCCAGAACTATGAAGGCTATGTGGATTTTCCCGTAAGCATGGCAAGGAACTCCTCCAATCTTTTTGCCCTGCGGGTTTACGGGGAAAGCATGAAGGATGCGGGAATCCTTGACGGGGATATCGTGGTGGTGGAAGGGCGTCAGTACGCCGACAACGGGGAAATAGTGGTGGCCATGATCGACGACGAAGCCACGGTCAAGCGTTTTTACCGGGAAAAAGACAGGGTAAGACTTCAGCCCGAAAACTCCGCAATGAAGCCCATTTATTCAAAAGACGTCATGGTTTTGGGGAAAGTAATAGCCAATTTCAGGTTTTATTGATATATATTTTAAAACGACAAAATTTCGATTTTATCAAAATTATGCTTGACAAAGCCGCCCATATGTGATATTCTTATCGGGCGGTCAAAAACGATCCACTAGCTCAGGCGGTAGAGCACNNTTTAATCATGGTGTCCGGGGTTCGAATCCCCGGTGGATCACCAAAAAAGTCGCCTTTATGGCGGCTTTTCTTTTTCTGATATATCGTAGACACTCGAAAAAAAGCAAGCCCATGGCTTGCTTTTTCATATGACTTACTTCTTAAAAAAATCAAAAAACTTTTGTTTCTTCTCGTAATTCTTGTTGGTACAGGCTTCACCGAACTTTTTCAGCGCTTCCTTCTGCTTGCCGTTCAGATTCTTCGGCACCTCAACGTTTACGGTGACGAACAAATCGCCTTTTCTGTCGGAATTAATATGTTTTATCCCCTTGCCTCTTAATGAGAAGACAGTCCCCGGCTGGGTGCCTTCGGGTATGGTAAACTCGCTTTCCCCCTCAAGGGTGGGAATGGTGACCTTGGTTCCCAAAGCCGCTTCCGGGAAGGTGACGGGAAGTTCGCAGTACAGATCATAATCTTTGCGTTTGAAAAAGCTGTGGGGCTTTACCAGGATGGTTATAATCAGATCCCCGTTCGGGCCTCCGCCTATGCCGGCGTTTCCCTGATTCCGCAGGGAAATCCTTTCCCCGGTATTTATACCGGCGGGGATGTTGAATTCAAGGGTTTTCTTCTTTCTGACCCTGCCTTCGCCTTTGCAATCGGAACAACGATCTTTTATAATCTTTCCGCTGCCGCGGCATTCGGGGCAGGTGCGGGTGGACTGCATCATCCCTAACATTGTCCGCTGGGTGGTCCTGACGGTGCCCGTACCTTTGCAGGTGGAGCAGCTTTCGGGATGCGTGCCGGGGGCGGCACCGCTTCCGTTGCAGGCACTACACTTTTCAATTCGGTTATAGGTAACCTCCTTGCGGACTCCGAAGGCGGCTTCCTCAAAGGTTACGGAAAGCTCCATGCCGATGTCCTCACCGGGCTGTACCGTAGAACGGGAGGTACGGGAGCCGAACCCGCCGCCGAAGAAGGAGGAAAAAATATCCCCTAAATCAAAGTCAAACCCCGAAGTGTCAAAGCCCCCCATGTTGTTGGGGTCAACCCCCGAATGACCGAAGCGGTCATAGGCGGAACGCTTTTCGGAATCGCTGAGTATGGAATAGGCTTCGTTTATTTCCTTAAACTTTTCCTCTGCGGACTTGTCGCCGGGATTGGCGTCAGGGTGGTATTTTTTAGCCAGCATCCGATAGGCTTTTTTAATTTCCTCCTCGGTAGCGCTTTTCGACACCCCTAATACTTCGTAATAATCTCTCTTTTCTGCCATCAAATCACCTTATTAAGCGGGGCAGTAGGATTCAACACCGATAGTACCCATGTTGTCCGCCCACCGCATTAAGTTGTTATGCCGGGATATGCTTTTAATTCAGTTTGTAAGCGGAGCTGAAGCTCCGCTTACTTTATATCTTGCTTTCCGGTTATTATTTAGACTTGTCGGTAAAGTCCGCATCGTATACGCCGTCATTTCCGTTATCGCCGGTGCTGCCGTTATTATCCTCCGGATTTCCGCCGGGGGTGGGACCCTGGTTTTTATACAGCTTTTCGGAAATTGCATAGAAGGATTTTTCAAGCGCTTCGGTGTCGGCTTTAATCGCATCGGTATTGCCGGTCTTAACGGTTTCCTTAAGCTTGTTTATAGCTTCGTTGACAGGAGCCTTGTCGGCTTCGGTAACCTTGTCGCCCAGCTCGGTCAGGGTCTTTTCCGCACGGTAGATTGCGTTTTCCGCGTTGTTTTTGACTTCCACCGCTTCACGCTGCTTCTTGTCCTCGTTGGCGTGCATTTCGGCTTCCCGGACTGCCTTGTCGATATCCTCCTTGGACATGTTGCCGGTAGACTGAATTGTAATGTTCTGCTCCTTGCCGGTGCCCTTGTCCTTTGCCGACACCTTGACTATGCCGTTGGCGTCGATGTCGAAGGTAACCTCGATCTGGGGTATTCCGCGGGGCGCCGGGGTAATGCCGTCAAGTATGAATCTGCCTAACGAGGTGTTGTATGCAGCCATTTCCCGTTCGCCCTGTAAAACATGGATTTCCACAGATGACTGACCGTCGGCGGCGGTGGAGAAAACCTGACTTTTCTGTACAGGGATGGTGGTATTGCGTTCTATAAGCTTGGTAAACACACCGCCTAATGTTTCAATACCGAGGGAAAGGGGAGTGACGTCAAGCAGAAGCAGGTCCTTTACTTCGCCGCCAAGCACACCGGCCTGTACGGCTGCGCCTATGGCGACGCATTCGTCTGGGTTTATCCCCTTGAAGGGTTCCTTGCCAATAAAATTTTTAACCGCATTCTGAACGGCGGGGGTACGGGTGGAACCACCCACTAAAAGCATCTTGTCTATCTGGGTAGGTTTTAAGCCGGCGTCCGACAGTGCCTGACGGACGGGTCCCATTGTCTTTTCCACCAGATCGGCGGTGAGTTCGTCGAATTTCGCCCGGGTAAGGCTGGTGGTGAAATGCTTGGGGCCGGTGGCGTCGGCGGTGATGAAGGGAAGGTTGATTTCGGTGGACATGGTGGCCGAAAGTTCGCATTTCGCTTTTTCGGCGGCTTCCTTAAACCGCTGTAAAGCCATACGGTCGTTCCTAAGGTCAATGCCGTTTTCCTTCCTGAAGGTGTCAACCATCCAGTCGATTACCTTCTGGTCGAAATCGTCGCCTCCGAGGCGGTTGTTGCCGGCAGTGGCAAGCACTTCAAACACTCCGTCGGAGATTTCAAGAATCGAAACGTCGAAGGTGCCTCCGCCTAAGTCGAATATCATTATCTTCTGGTTGATGTCCTTGTCAAGACCGTAGGCAAGGGCGGCGGCGGTGGGTTCGTTTATAATTCTCAGTACCTCAAGGCCGGCGATTTTGCCTGCGTCCTTTGTTGCCTGACGCTGGGAGTCGGTAAAGTAGGCGGGGACGGTAATGACCGCTTTGGTTATTTTTTGCCCTAAATAGGCTTCCGCGTCGGCTTTAAGCTTCTGGAGTATCATTGCGGAAATTTCCTGGGGAGTGTAGTTTTTACCGTCTATGTTTACCTTGCGGTCGGTACCCATATCTCTTTTTATCGAAACGATGGTTCTTTCGTGGTTGGTTATGGCCTGCCGTTTGGCTACCTGACCCACCATTCTTTCACCGGTCTTTGAAAAAGCCACCACCGACGGGGTGGTGCGGGCGCCCTCCGCATTGGGTATGACAACGGGTTCGCCCCCTTCATATACCGCAACGCATGAGTTGGTTGTTCCAAGGTCTATACCTATAATTTTTGACATTTTGTTTTCCTCCGTAAATAGGTTTATATTAATTTATTTTTTTACTCAGTTGACCACCTTAACCACGGCGTGTCTGATAACCTTGCCGTTTAGGGTGTAACCTTTCTGAAAGGTCTGGACTATAATGTTTTCGCCTTTTTCGCTGTCCTCCTCGTGCATAACCGCATTGTGGAGTTCGGGGTCAAAGGTTTTTCCGTCGGATTCGATTTCACTGACACCCAGCTTGTCGAAGGTGTCCTTAACAAGCTTACAGAGAAGTATTAAGCCTTCGTTTTCCGGCTCGAAGGACAGCGCCCGCTCGAGATTGTCAAGGAGGGGAATGAACATTTCGATTGCCGAAACAAGCCCCGCCTGGAACAGCTCGGCCTTTTCCTTTTCGGTGCGCTTTCTGTAATTGTCGTACTCGGCGTAAAGGCGGATGAACTTGTCGTTGAGTTCGTCGTACTGCTTGTTTTTACCTTCCTTTTCGCTTTTGGATTCGGGCTTTTCGTTTTGATTTTTAATATCGTTTTCCTGTTCGGTGTTTTCCTGCCGGCTTTCGGGAATATCCTTTTCGGTATTTTCCTGTTTTCCGCCGTTTTGGGTTTCTTCCTTGTTGAGTTGGTTATCCGTTTGCTTTTTCATCTATCAGAGTTTACCGTGCCTTTCATGTGTTTTATGTGTCGTTTGTCTTAAAGTCGGTTTCGGCAGTGGATTTCGGTATGGTTTCCGCCTCTCCCTTACGCTTCTTTTCGGTTAGTTCCACGCTGATGCCGGAAGCAAGATATTTCAGACTGGCTATAACTTTTTTGTAATCCATCCGCTTGGGACCTATAACCCCGATGGCGCCCACCTGTTTTCCGTTATAGGTTATAGGATGAAAGACAAAGCTGGTGTCCTTTGCGGGGAGGATATTGTCGCTGTCATCGTCGGTTATATATAGATTCAGCTTGTTTTCGTTCATCATGTAAAGCAGTTCGATAAGCTTGTTCTGCTCCTCGATTATCGACAGCACGCTCTTGGCGTTTGAAACGCTGGAATATTCGGGGTAGGATAACAGCTTTGTAACCCCGTCCACATGGACGTGCTCCTTGCAGTCTGCCGAAAGCATTTCGTAAACCGCCTTAACGCAGTCGGAAGCATACATGCCGAACCTGCCCAGGGATTTTTCAAAGGAAATAAAGACGGGCATGGTGATTTCGTCGGCGCGGATTCCGGTGAGGGCGGAATTCAATGAATCCTGTATGGATTTTACCGCAATTTCGTCAACGGGGATTGCAGTCTTTACCCGGGTGGACTTAACGATATCGTTGTCGCATATCATGACTATAAGAAAACTTTCCGGGTCGATAAGGAGTGTTTCATACCTTATTGCCGTATGTTCCGGCGATCTCAACACTGAAAAGGAGGTATAGTTGGTAAGCCTGCTTATAACCCGGCTTGCCTGTTCAAGGGTGCGGCTGAGTTCGTTAAGCTTAAAGGAGGTAAGCTCGTTTAATAGGTTCAGTTCCTCCATGGTAAGAAAATATTTTTCCATAAGGGAGTTGACGTAGGTCTTAAAGCCCAATGCGGTGGGCACCCGCCCCGCGGAGGTATGGGGCTGTTCGAGAAAGCCCAGCTCCTCCAGTTCGCTCATTTCATTTCGGATGGTGGCGGGGGAAACCGAAAAATCATAGCTGGTGGAAAGGAATTTGGACCCTATCGGCTCGCCGGATTCGATATAGGCGTCTACTATTGATTTAAGTATCTTCTTTTTTCTTTCGGAAAGTTCCATTTTATTTTCGTTGCCTTTCCGCCCGAGGCATTATTTATACTGATATTAATATATAGATATAAAGGTTTGTTATTCGCATTAGCACTCATCACGTCTGTTTGCTAACCATCCTAATAATAACACCTGTTTTTTTCTTTGTCAATACTTTTATGCAAAAAAATCGAATAATTTAACATTATTATTTAGCACTCGAAGGCTTTGTATGCAAATACAATAAAACAAACGGCAGCTCCCGGGCTGCCGTTTGTATATTTTTACCTATGATGTTTTGAAAGGGAAACGCTATGCGAAACGTCTTTTAAATTTAATGCCCAGCCAGGCGGAGACGGCGACGATGGCAAGGATAATAAAAATCGCTATGCCGCTGTCTTTTGTCTGGGAAACCGGGGTGGAGGAATAAACTTCGATTTCATCGATAAATGCCCAGCCGGCGTTTACCGTCGTACCCTCCTTTTCAAAGGGTTCCTGATGATGGATTACAAACCTTACAAATCTGCCGCCGGCATCCTGGGGAAGTTCGATGGAGGCGGTTCCCGTTTTCTGAAGACCCTCTTCGGTGGATTCCCCTATAACCACCGACCCCTGATGAATATAGCTGCCGTCGTCTTCATCGGCGATATAAACCGAAAAGGAGGAAGGGGCATAGATTCCCACGTCGGTTTCCGCAAGGTAGCTTAAAGTAAAGGTTTTGATGTTGTCGTAGTCCGCCCCTAAGTCGAGGATAATCACAAAGTCACCGTTTTCGTCCTTGTTGGCCTGGTTGAACCCCACATAGGCGGGACTTTTATAGTAGAAATCGTCGGTTAACTCCCCCCTCACTCCGTCGGTGAGCTTTAGGGATTCGTCGTCGGGATAGGCGACGGAGCCTGGGGTGACAAGGGTGTAGGATTTCCCCCGGGAAAGCAATGCTCCCTCGCCGGCTGCCATGGCGGGGAGAATCAGCAGCGAAAACACAAAAAGAAGGATTAAAATTTTTTTCATGGATATTACCGTTCCTTTTTCTTCATTCTATTCAAGTTTACTATATTCACTAAATCGGGTTTTATACATGAGAATATAAAATTAAGCAAAAAAAATACTTGAAATTATGCTTTTCAAGTGTTATAATAAGCGACGCCGAATAAATCGAATAAGCCGGTGTGATGGAATTGGCAGACGTGTTGGACTCAAAATCCAATGGTGGCAACACCGTGCGGGTTCGACCCCCGCCACCGGCACCACAAAAATGCACCCCAGCGGGTGCTTTTTTACTTGTACAACAAAATAAAAAGAGCCACGATTTTATTTCGCAGCTCTTTGCCGGCATTTGCGCGGCAGTTTGATTTTGCGAAGGTGTTCCTTCTGCTGATCTCAGTTTATAATTATAATTTAATTATTATATTATGATGGAAATTGAATTAGTTGGCAGCGCTTTGTTCGACCTGATTAAGGGTAAATTCCAGGTCAAGGATGCAGCTATCGGTCTGAGCCAGATTATCCTGATCGGTAGGCTCCCATTTAACAATGGCTTCGCCTATTATGTCAAACCAGTCTCCCGGAAGCAGAGTACGGTTCATGAAAATGCTTTCGGGCATATCTTTCAATAGACCGTTGTAAATTTCTTCGTCGGGACCGCTGTATCTGCCGTTTCTGTCAAGATCGATAAACAGATGAATTTCCAGGAAGCTGCTGAGTTCGCCGATATCAGGAGTGTTGTCTCCGGCTTCCTGTTCGGGTTCAATTATGCAGTTTTCGAGGTCTTTAACGTCAATCTTGGAAATATTGAGGTATCCGGGGATGGTACCGTCATTCGACAATTTATAAAAACCCTTCACCACATCACCGGGTTTCATATTGAAATGCACGAACTTGACAACATTGCAGTCTTTGCCGTCAATCTTAAGATCTAAGCTTCCGGCTGTAAATGTATTACCAAAACTTCTTTCTACATCCGAAAAATAAGCAGTTGTTGCGCCGGCTACCAAAGTGGCCGCAAGTGCGATTACCATAATACTAAACAGAATCCTTTTTTTCATTGTGTCTTCTCCTTTTAATAATTTGTTTTTTTTCGGTAGTTTACTACCATCTTTTTGAGCTGTCCGCCGGTGTTTTCCCATCTTGAGATCAACAGGGAAACTGAAAACTTGATACCGATATATTTTCCGTTCTTTGCTAAGTCACATTATTACCTCCTTCAGACGATGTATTTATTAGGGTTTGCTTTAATTTTTCCATCAGCAGCTCTTCCTTCTGCTTTTTTTGCTGTTTATATAATTTCCTCAAATTAAGCATCTCTGAAAGGATAAGTAAAATCCCGGGTATGATTACCATTACAATAAGTCCGGTTTTCGTCTTGGCAAATATCATAATGTTTCCTATTAGGGGTAACGTTAAATGCACCTTGCCTAAAATATGATTCCGGGGCAGAGGGTCAATATCGTCTCGTTCATTGGCGTCCCCCCGGGTGGTATATGTTATTTCCTCGCCTTTGTTATTAATATTGACTATGCGGTGGGTTACCACCGTTTTCTTGTCGCCGGGGTTTAAAAAGGTAACAATATCATTAACCTTCAATGGCTTGTCCCCGGGATGGGAAACAATAATTATGGAACCTTTATGTATGGCGGGTTCCATACTACCGCCTATTACCGAATAGACTTGGTATGGACCTATCTTTACTACTTCTCCGGTGGATTTACTCATTAACGCTAAAAACACAATAAACGCAAAAAACAGGAAAGTAACAATTAATAAAAAATTCAGTAATGACTTTAATATTTTGGCTGTCCTGGTTTTTTTGAAAGCATTGAATTTTCCCGGTACACGCCTTTGTAACTTTACTTCATCCATCAGTAATCATCCTTTCAGAACTCTGGAAAACGCTTCCATATTCGTCGTTGTTATTATATTTCGGAATATCGGTTTTTTTTGTTAAATTATGGGCGTAAAAAAAATTTTATTTGTTCTTCTTTTTTGTGAAAATGTAAAAAAAGCACCCTTTTAGGTGCTTTCTGAAATAAAAGTTGAAAAGTTTAGTGCCCTAAAGTCGGGAAGTGTGCTTTAGTTACGATATAAGGCGGAACATATAACTTTTTTAACCGTTGGGGGATGAAAAAAGCCTTCCCCCTGAGGGAAAGTGTCAGCCGAGGGCTGATGGATGAGGGGCGGTGCTATATATCCGGAAGAGAAATAAAATGAAATTCACAGCCATCACTTATTGATTAAAACTCTCGTACAGTTGGTTAAAACACACTTGCATTGGTAAAAATAAAATTATTACATTCCAACACACTCAACGTTGTATAAAAATATATTGATTTATTCCGACTTATGTGCTACTATTTATTAAAATAAATATTCCGCCGCAAGCGGTGATAATAAATAAATCCGCCGTATATCCCAACGGCGAAACAATGACAAGTATAATTAATGAGGTGATAAATTTGGATACCCTTAAAAATTATTCCCCTTTTCTTTCGGGGAAAAGGATCTGGCAAACCTTATACTTACGATAATCCTTTACGCCGTTATCAACGCGGCGGCAGGAGCGTTGATAAAGGGCTTTTCCTGGGTTCCGATTTTAAGTGTGCCTTTTATACTCATCGGCTCCCTTGCCGGAATCTACGCCACGGCGGGGATAATTATCGCTATTCTGGTTTACCTGAAAAAGCTGTAAAGATATGTAACGGCCTAAAAGGCCGGTATTTATCGTCTTTCTTCGGCAGATTCGGTTGTGCGTCTGAAAAGAAGGCTAATGCACCACAGCCCGCAGAGGCCGACCAGCGTATATATAATTCTGCTGATTACCGCGCCCTGACCGCCGAAAATCCAGGCGACAAGGTCAAACTGAAACAGCCCGATAAGCCCCCAGTTGATTGCGCCGATAATAACAAGAACAAGTGAAAATTTGTCAAGCATGATATTTTCTCCTCTCTGCGTTGATATTTTGTCTAAAATAATAAAGAATATACATTGCGAGGTTCATTAATGAGATTAAGGCCGAAAAAGAACCGTCAGAAACGTCTTTCGGAAGTTGAGGAATATTTTGCGGTATTGACCGACGGCAGGCTGGATACGGAAAAATCCTTTGATAACAAAAGTAATCCCATTTACCTTGAGTTGGGCTGCGGCAAGGGGGAATTTGCCGTCAGGCTTTCCCGGAAATGTCAGGATGTAAATATTATTGCTGTCGAAAAGGTTATCGATGTAGTGATGATGGCAATGGAAAAAGCCAAAAGGGAAGAGTGTAAAAATCTTAAATTTTTAAATCTGGATATTGAAAAAATCCTGGAATTCCTCCCCGAAAAATTCGCCGACAGAATATATATCAATTTTTGTGACCCCTGGCCTAGGAAAAAGCACGCCAAACGCCGCCTGACTTATCCCGATTATCTTGAAAAGTACAAAAAACTCCTTAAAAACGGCGGCTGTATTTATTTTAAAACAGATAACTTTAATTTATTCGAATATTCCCTGGGAACTTTTGCATCTTCGGGATTTGTGTTGGGAAACGTGTGTTTTGACCTTCATAACGATGAAATTTTAAATAAGGAAAACATTCAGACCGAATACGAAAAAACCTTTTCCGCAAAAGGGTTCAGAATTAATTATCTTGAGGCGTGGTTACAGGAATAGCGTGATTACAGGAATAACGAAAAAAAACACTTGCCGCGGCAAGTGTTTTAATATGAATTTCTATATGTAATCCCGCCGAAGGTGATTTTATCCAAAGCGTTGGCTTTGGATTTCATTTCGCTTCTTTCCCATATATGCGGTACTACCCCTCATCCGTCAGCCTGCGGCTGACACCTTCCCCTCAAGGGGAAGGCTTTTTTACATCCGCTTATATGGTTATTATGATTTTTAAAATAATATAACCAACTAATCCTCTAAACCCAGATAATCCAAAACGATTTTTCTTTCGTCAAAGGGGTATTTTACTCCTTCGATTTCCTCATAGCACTGGTGGCCTTTGCCGATAATCAGCACAATATCCTCCTTGACTGCGTTTTCAAGACAGTATTCTATGGCTTTTTTTCTGTCTTTCATTACTATAACCTCGCCCAGGGGGGAGGTTATACCCTGCTTAATGTCGGCAATAATATCATTAAGCCATTCAAAACGGGGGTTGTCGGAGGTTATAACCGAAAAGTCGGAATTTCTGGTTATGATATCCCCCATGGAATACCGCCTTAATTTTGACCGGTTTCCTCCGCAGCCGAACACGGTAAACACCCTCCCCCGGCGGTAGGGTTTAAGGGTTTCATACAGGGACTTCACCGACAGCTCGTTATGGGCATAGTCGATAATAACCGAAAACCCTTTTGGGGAATTGATTATCTCGTTTCTCCCTCTGACGACGGCATTTTCAAGGCCGTTTTTTATGGTTTCGTCGTCAATGCCGAGATATGAGCAGACCGCTCCGGCGCAGAGGGAATTATATACCCCCGCTTTTCCGGGATAGTTTACCGAAAAACGGGTTTTGTAACCGTTATGGCAAAAATTATATTCTGTAATCAGTTTTCCGTCCCGGGAAGCATAAACTATATCGGAAGCATAATAATCATAGCTCTCTTTTATACCGTAAGTCTTTATTTCACAGGAAGCATTTTCCTGCATAAAGCCGCTTTCATTGTCATCACCGTTGAAAAAGCCGGTTTTACAGGTTGAAAACAGCATTTTTTTGCAATTTTTGTATTCTTCGTAATCCTTATGCTCACCTTCCCCTATATGGTCGGGGGAAAGATTTGTAAAGATACCCATGTCAAATATCATACCGTAGGTGCGGTCAAGCTTAAAGCCCTGGGAGGAGGTTTCCATAACCACAGTATCAAGGCCGTTGTCCGCCATCTCCCGCAAGTACCTGTGTATAAGGTAGCTTTCGGGGGTGGAATTATCGCATTTATACAGCTTTTCCCCGGTGAAAATGCCTATGGTGCCTATAATACCCACCTTTCTTCCGGCTTTCCGAAGGATTGAGGAAATCATATAGGCCGTCGAAGTTTTCCCCTTGGTGCCGGTTATAGCGATGGATAAAAGGCCGTCAAGGGGACAGGAAAAGAAGTTTGCCGACATAAGGGCAAGCAGTTTTCGTGTGTTCTTATGTTTTATAATTACCGCATCGGAGGGAAGGGAAGTATCCTCCTCCACACAGAAAACCCGGCAGCCCTTGCCGTAGGCGTCGGCGGCATATTTATGTCCGTCCTGCTCGTGACCTTTCAGGCAGACAAACACCATATCCTTCCCGGCCTTCCGGGAATCATAGCAAATATCCTTTATTTCGGTATCGGGGAAATCAAAGCTTATGCCGGTGTCCTTTAAAATTTCATATAATTTCATATGGATTCCTCAATAATGCTGTCCTCAATAAATCCGTCAAATACAATTTCGGTTTTTCCCGTCATTGTTATGGTATTGTCCGCCGGATTATAGTCGATATGCACTATACCCCCCCGCTGGTGAACGTCCACCGAGTTGGCCGCTTTTCCGGCAAGGATTGCGGAATAAACCGCCGTGGAGCTGCCGGTGGCGCAGGCTAAGGTTTCACCGCAGTTACGCTCCCATGCCCGCATGTTTATATTGTTTTTATCCACTACCTCATAAAAGTGGATGTTTGCTTTTTTGGGAAACATTTTATCGTTTTCAAGAGCTCTGCCGTATTTTTCGATGTCAAGGTCAAACACATCGCTGCATTCCGCTCCGCAGTGGGGATTCCCTAAAGAAATAGCTGTAAGTTTAAAAATTTTATCAATAACCTTATAATCATATCCTATAAGGAAATTTCCCCTGTTTGTTACGGTTACCGGAATTTTTTCGGCGTCCAGCACCGGCCGCCCGATATTTGCCGAAACATTAACCACTTCGCCCTTTTCAACCCAAAGATGTATTGACTTTATCCCCCCGTGGGTTTCCACGGTAAATTCGGTTTTGGCTGTATAGCCTTTGGCATAAACGAATTTTCCCACCGACCTTAAGGCGTTGCCGCACATTTCGGCTTCGGAACCGTCGGGGTTGAACACCCGCATTTTAAAGTCGGCGGTCTTTGACGGGCAAATCAGTATCATGCCGTCGCTGCCTATCCCCTTATGTCTGTCGGAGACGAATTTTGCCCATTTTTCGGGATTTTCAATTGTCTGGTCAAGGAGGGAAACATAAACGTAATCGTTGCCGTAGGACTGCATTTTGGTAAATTTCATATATACACGCCTTTCGGAAAATTAAGCAATCATTATATAGATTATAGCAATTATTTTTTATATTGCAATCTTTTTTTAGTTGACTATTATTGATTAATATGATATAATTCCCTAAAAAGGAAATATTAAGTTAAAAAATTTGTATAAATTGAAATAAAATACAAGGAGTAAAACATGGGCGGAGATTTTTTTGCCTTAATGTTTCGAATGAAATATATAAGCCGCTGGGGCTTGATGCGGCAGTTAAGGCAGGAAAATTTATCGGAACATTCCCTTGAATGCGCCATCCTTTCCCATTCTCTTGCGGTTATCGGCAACAAGGTTTTCGGTAAAAAATATGATGTGTCCGCAATAGCCCTGAAAGCCTTGTATCACGACGCGCCGGAAATCATAACCGGTGATATGCCGACACCGGTGAAATATTTCGACGATTCCACCAAATCCGCCTATAAAACCGTGGAATCCCATGCCATAAAGCGGTTTATATCCCTCCTTCCGGAGGATTTCCGCACCGATTATTCTACCTTGTTCAACTATACCGCCGACGAAAAACGGATAATTAAGGCGGCAGACAAGCTTTGCGCTTATATTAAATGTCTTGAGGAAACTGCGCTGGGAAACCATGAATTCAATAACGCCCTTGATTCCACAAAGAACATAATCCGAAACCTAAACTGCGAGGAACTGGATTACTTTATGGAAAACTATGTTTCCTCCTTCAACAAATCCCTTGACGAACTTCAGAATAAAGATGATAACGATATCCAAAAGGAGATAATTAAATGAAAATCGGAATAATATCGGATTCCTTCAGGCTGCCCTTTGCGGAAAGCGTAAAAAGGGCTGCCGCTCTTGGCGCAAACGGTATCCAGAAGTATATGACCTACGGGGAATTTGCCACGGAAAACCTTACGCCCTCAAAAATAGCCGAAATAAAGGATATAATGTCTTCCAACGGTCTGGTGTTTTCCGCAATCTGCGGCGATTTCGGCTGGGGCTTTGCCCATCCCCAGATAGTCGACAAAACAAAAGCAGTGCTGGAAAAGGCAAAGGAATTAGGCTGCGGCATTGTGACCTCCCATATCGGTAAGGTGCCGGAAGACAACCCGGCAAAGCTTAACACCATGGCGGAGAACGCAGTAAAAATCGCCGAATACGCCGCCGGCATCGGGTCATATATCGCTTCCGAAACCGGACCCGAAAAGGCACCCGCCCTGAAAAAATTTCTTGATTCTTTAGGATTGAAAGCCGGCATTGCGGTAAACCTTGACCCGGCAAATCTGGTTATGGTGGCGGGGGATGACCCGGTTCAGGCGGTGTCCGTGCTGAAGGACTATATCGTTCACACCCACGCAAAGGACGGCATCAAAAAGCCCGACGGCTCATGGCAGGAAGTCCCCTTGGGAAAAGGCGGGGTTGACTGGCCGAATTATCTGAAAGCCTTAAAGGATATCGGCTATGACGGTTACCTTACCATCGAAAGGGAAGCGGGGGAGGACCCGGCGGCGGATATAAAACTTGCCGTTGACTTTCTTAAAGACCATTTAAGCAGATTACAATAAGGAAAAATTATGTATAAAACTGATTTGACGGGAAAAACAGCGGTAGTAACCGGCGGCGGCGGGGTACTTTGTTCGGAATTTTCGAAAGCCCTTGCCAAATGCGGCGCAAAGATTGCGGTTTTGGATTTGTATGAGGAAGCGGCAAAGGCGACAGCCGATGAAATAAATTCATCCGGCGGTTTTGCCGTCCCCTACGGCTGTGACGTGCTGAAAAGGGAATCTCTAACCGAAGTAAGGGAAAGGATTCTATCGGATTTTGGCAGGGTTGACATACTCATTAACGGGGCAGGGGGGAACTCCCCCAAGGCAACCACCGATAAGGAATATTTATCTCCGGAAGACTTAAATAAAGATTCCGAGGTTAAAAATTTTTTCAACCTAACTCCGGAAGGGTTTAACTTTGTATTTAATCTTAATATATTAGGCACTCTTTTGCCCACTCAGGTGTTTGCCGAATGTATGGCGGAATCGGGGGGAGGCTGCGTTATAAACATTTCCTCAATGAACGCCTACCGTCCCCTTACCAAAATTCCCGCCTATTCGGCGGCAAAAGCCGGCGTTTCAAACCTTACCATGTGGCTTGCGGTGCATTTTTCAAAGATGAACATCCGCGTCAACGCCATCGCCCCCGGCTTTTTTGTGACAAAGCAAAACGAAGCCTTGCTCTTTGATAAAGAGGGAAATCCCACCGAAAGAACGCAGAAGATTCTTGCCGCCACCCCTATGGGAAGGTTCGGCAGCTCTTCGGAACTTATCGGCGTACTGCTGTTTTTATGCGACGAACAGGCCTCCTCCTTTGTGAACGGGGTTATTATTCCCGTTGACGGGGGCTTTTCCGCCTATTCGGGAGTTTGAAAGCCAATTTTTGCATTTTCAATTCAGGTTTATATCAACGTTTTAAACGGATATAATAAAAATATATAAAAGGAGTGTATTATGAAAAAACTAATCTGCTTACTGATTGTTGTTCTTCTGTTTGCTGCATTACTCGTTTCCTGCACAGACGATCCTGACGACAAGTCCAAAGCCGAAGAAAGCAAATCAACCGAGTCGGTGGGAAGCGAAGCCGGTGTCAGCGATGAAAGCGATACCTCTTCTCAGGTTGTGGAAGACCCCTATGTTGATGCAAACGGGAAGTACAGAATCACCAACGAAATTATCGACTGGGAAAGTAGAGAATTCGGAATAATCGTAAGGGGTACCGGAGCCGGCACCTACCAGTCCGACGACTTCACCTACAACAGCGAACTCTATGGGGATATCCTTGACAAGGCGGTAAAGGAAAGAAACGATAAGATTGAATCCCTTTACAACGTTAAAATTAAGGTTTATAAAAGCGACGTGGTGGGTTCCGACCCCATCATAACGGATATTAATCAGGACATTTCGACCGGTACCCATTTTTATGACGCTATTATGCCCTCGATACCCGGTCTGGCAAACCTCGCCAGGGAAGACAAACTCATTGACCTTACCGAGTTTGAGTATATTCATCTTGATGCCCCCTGGTATGACAAGGACGCCAACAACACCTTTTCGGTGGGTTACAGGCTGTTCTTCACCACCGGCGACATTACCATATTAAACAAGGTCTGCTCCGGCGGCATACTCTTCAACAAACAGATGATTGAATATCTGAACATGGACAGCCCCTACACCCTTGTGGAAGAGCACAAATGGACCTATGAAAAAATGTATCAGATGGCAAAACAGGCTACTCAGGACACCGACGGGGAAGACGGAATGTCCTCCAACGACACCTGGGGTATGCTTGCCTCCTATAACGACGCCCTTACCTTCTATGGCGCGGCAGGACAGAAACTCTGCCTGAAGGACGGCGACGACAATCCCATTCTTTCCTTCGGCAATGAGGAAACCAGCTTCAACATCGCTCAGAAAATAATCACCGACATGCTGGAAAAGGATTCCTGGGTTATTTATGCCCAGAACTTTGAAGCCCCCATCTGGGAAACCTCCCTTGAAGCCTTCAAACAGGGAAGAGTGCTGTTCCGCCCCTCCGCCTTTTCGGCCACCACAAAGCTCCGCAAGGCCGGCACGGATTTCGGCATTGTCCCCAACCCCCTGTGGTCTGAAGATCAGGACGATTACTACACCTACTGCGGCACCGGCGAAGTTGCGGGTATCGCCATTCACAAGAACGTGAATGACCCCGAATTTTCGGCTTATATGGTTGAAGCCATCTCCTGCGAAGCCAAGAACTATATCACCCCGGCCTATATGGAAATCAACCTTAAAGGCAAAGATATGCAGGACGAAGAAAGTCTTGAAATGCTTAAAATCATATTCAACAATATCACCTATGATACCGGTGAAATCTACAACTTCGGCGGAATAAAGACCCTGTTTGCAAACCTTGTCCAGAACAATAACGCCAACCTCCAGTCCAAATTCGACGAAATAGAACCGAGTATAATCGACGCAATCGATAAGCTCGTTGAAAGCTATGAGTTTGCGGGATAATCGTAATTAACGACAAAGGCCGCCGGTAAAACCGGCGGCCTTCCTTTATGTATAAAACAACGGAAAAGCGTAATAAATATTAATTACTTACCCTCATAGGCGGAAGGCTTCAGCACCGCAACATAGGGGAGATTCCTGTAATCTTCGGCAAAATCGAGGCCGAAACCCACCACGAATTCGTTGGGTATGGTAATCCCCACATAGTCCGCTTTGATGTCTGCCATACGGCGTTCGGGCTTGTCAAGGAGGGTGCAGATTTTAAGGCTCTTCGCCCCGCGGGAAAGCAGGAGCTTTTTAAGGTTGTAGAGGGTTATCCCCGAATCGATGATATCCTCCACTATAAGCACGTCGTAACCGCCCACCGGACGCTTCAGGTCAAGCTCGATCTTGACGTCACCGGTGGAGGTGGAGGAGTTGCCGTAGGAGGAAACGCACATAAAGTCTATGTGACACTTTAAATCTATGTGGCGCATAAGGTCGGACATAAACACAACGCAGCCCTTTAGAATACCCACAAGGAGGAGATTTTTGTCCTCGTAGTCTCTTGTTATGATTTCACCAAGCTTTTTTACGCAGTTTTGTATTTCTTCGTCGGTAACGAGAACCCTTTCGATATTATCATGAAAAGCGGACATATTGACCCCCGGAAAAGTTTTTGTACATTTTACTACAATATTTAGTATTTGTCAACATTAAGCTGTCTAATTTGGAGATTTTATAAAAACAGGGGTAAAAAATATTGATTTTTATGCAAAAATATTGTAAAATGCCAGTGTTAATAAAATGGGTAAAAATGAACTGTTTTTACCGGAAAGGATAAGAAATGATATTACAGACCCAATTGGCAGCAGCCGCCACGTTCCCGGGTTCCGGATTTAAGGACCTGCCGGCGGATGCTTCTTTTCTTGACCGGCTTTTGTACGGCCTTGAAATTACCGCAATCGGAATAGCGGTTGTGTTTCTTGTTTTGATTATACTTTGGGTTTTGCTTATTGCCTTTAAGTATATAGCCAAAGCCGATAAGAAACAAAAAACCGTCGCACCAAAAGAAGAGAAGGCAGACCTTACAACGGTAAAGAATGATTTTCCCCCCGCCGAAGATGAGGAGGAAAAGATTGTCGTCCTTGCCACGGCTGCCATAGCTGCGTCAAGAAGCTCGAAGGATGCCGCATTCAAGGTTATTTACGTTAAAAAACTGCAATAAGGAGAATAAAAGTGAAAAAATACATTATAACCGTAAACGGAACAAAATACGAAGTGGCGGTTGAAGAAGCCGACCCCAATGCCACCTATACACCGGCTGAGGTAAAGAAGGAAGAACCCAAAGCCGCGCCTGCCATAAAGAACGAAAAGCCCGCCGAACAGCCTATGAAGACTGAACCCGCTCCCAATGCCGAAGGCACCAAGATTAACGCCCCTCTGCCGGGAAATATTTTAAAAGTTGTTGCCAAAGTCGGCGATGCAATAAAGAAGGGTGACGTGCTCTGCATTCTCGAAGCCATGAAGATGGAAAATGAGATTATGGCTCCGGCTGACGGTAAGGTTACCTATGCCATCAACGCCGGCGTTACGGTAAATACCGGCGACCTGCTCTTTGTCATTGCCTGAAGGCATAAATCATTGTAAAAAAAGGTGGTTTAATTTTGGAATTTCTTAAAAGTATAGGCGGAGTATTTACTTCCTCCGGCTTTGCCGGCATAACATACAAAGAATTAATAATGTATGTAATCGTGGGGATATTGTTTTATCTGGCAGTCGTAAAGAAGTTTGAACCTCTTTTACTTCTTCCCATCGCGTTCGGTATGCTGCTTGCCAATTTACCCTTTGCAAATATCTTTCACGCAAATTATTTTATAAATGAACAGGGAGCTATAAACTGGGCTGATTTGGGAAAGAACGGCGGCCTGCTTGACTATCTTTATTTAGGCGTCAAGCTTGGTATTTATCCCCCCCTTATCTTTATGGGCGTGGGGGCAATGACCGACTTTTCCCCCCTTATAGCCAACCCCAAGTCAATTCTTTTAGGCGCAGCCGCCCAGTTCGGCGTGTTCGTGGCTTTTGCCGGCGCTCTGCTTCTGGGCTTTACGGTTCCCGAAGCGGCGTCTATCGGTATTATCGGGGGAGCCGACGGCCCCACCGCAATTTACGTAACCAAAACTTTAGCCCCCAAACTGCTTCCGGCGGTGGCAATAGCGGCCTATTCCTATATGGCCCTCGTACCCTTTATTCAGCCTCCGATTATGAAGGCTTTTACAACCAAAAAAGCGCGTTCGACGGTTATGGACCAGCTTCGTCCCGTTTCCAAAACCGAGCAGGTATTGTTCCCCATAGTGGTTACCCTTGTCACCAGCCTTATACTGCCTGATGCCACCCCCCTTGTGGGAATGCTAATGCTGGGTAACCTCTTCAAGGTAAGCGGGGTAACAGAACGCCTTTCAAAAACCGCGGCCAACGAACTTATAAACATAGTAACCATACTTCTTGGCGTTTCGGTAGGCGCCACCTGTAATGCCGAAAACTTCTTAAGGCTTGAAACATTGTCAATCATCGGTCTCGGACTCTGCGCCTTTGCCTTTGCCACCTTCGGCGGAGTCATGTTCGGTAATTTTATGTACTGGGTAACCAAGGGCAAGGTAAACCCCCTTATCGGTTCCGCCGGTGTTTCGGCGGTCCCCATGGCGGCAAGGGTTTCTCAGGTTGTGGGACAAAAAGAAAACCCCACCAACTTTTTGCTTATGCATGCAATGGGACCCAATGTTGCCGGCGTTATCGGTTCTGCCGTCGCCGCGGGCGTATTTTTATCCTTGTTCAAATAAGCTTATTGTTTAAAAATAGATTTGTACCTGCGCCGGCAGGGAAAACATAACCTGCCGGTTCACCTTTCCGCATGATGCGGAAAACGCGGCTGTAAATGCTGATCAGCCGCCTATTGAAAGGAGATTTTAGAATGGCAAAAGTTAAAATAACCGAAACCGTTCTCAGGGATTCCCACCAGTCCCTTGTGGCCACAAGAATGACTACCGAGGAAATGATACCCATACTCCGGGCTCTTGACGAAGTGGGCTATCACTCCCTGGAAGCCTGGGGGGGAGCCACCTTTGATTCCTGCCTTCGTTTCCTTAACGAGGACCCCTGGGAAAGACTTCGCACCATCAGAAAAAACGTAAAGAACACAAAGCTTCAGATGCTTTTCCGCGGTCAGAACATATTGGGCTACCGCCATTATGCCGACGACGTGGTGGAATATTTCGTACAGAAATCCCTTGCCAACGGCATTGATATAATAAGAATTTTTGACGCATTGAACGATCCCCGCAACCTTAAAACTGCAATAAACGCCACTAAAAAAGAGGGCGGCCATGTTCAGGCGGCGGTTTCCTACACCACCGGTCCCGTATTTTCCAACGAATACTTTGCCAATTACGCCAAAGAATTGGAGGAAATGGGCGCCGACTCAATCTGCATCAAGGACATGGCGGGGTTGCTGAAACCCTATGACGCTTTTGACCTTGTAAAGGCTATAAAGTCAAAGGTAAAAATTCCGGTTCAGCTTCACACCCACTATACCGCGGGACTTGCTTCCATGACATTGCTTAAGGCAATTGAAGCCGGGGTTGACGTGGTGGATACCGCTATCTCCCCCATGGCGCTGGGCACCTCCCAGCCGCCTACCGAGCCTATTGTCGCCACCCTTCAGGGAACTCCCTTCGATACGGGTATAGATTTAAAGAAGCTTGATGTGGTTACCCAGTATTTCACCACCATTAGGGAAAAATACCTCAAGTCCGGTCTCCTTGACCCCAAGGTTATGACGGTGAACATCAACGCCCTGATGTATCAGGTACCCGGTGGAATGCTTTCCAATCTTGTGTCCCAGCTTAAACAGGCGGGGCAGATTGACAAGCTCCAGGCGGTGCTTGAGGAAGTGCCGAGGGTCAGGGAAGAAGTGGGCTATCCTCCCCTTGTAACCCCCACCTCCCAGATAGTGGGCACCCAGGCGGTGTACAACGTCCTTATGGGGGAAAGATATAAGACGGTTACCAAGGAATTCAAAGCTATGGTAAAGGGAGAGTACGGGAAAACCCCCGCGCCTATTTCCCCGGAAATAGTCAAAAAGATAGTAGGGGACGAAAAGGTTATAACCCACCGTCCGGCGGACGACCTCAAACCCGAACTCGAAACCCTGCGTAAACAGGCTGCAAAGTATATAAAGCAGGACGAAGACGTGCTGACATATGCCTTGTTCGAGCAGGTTGCCACCAAATTCTTTGAAAACCGGGAAATAAAGGAAATTTCAAAGGACCCGGCAAAATACTACGTTAATATCCACGAAATATCCTAAAACCAAATAACGGGGTGCTGTAAAAAGCTGAGATTATACCCGATGAACCTGTACGGATAATGCCGGCGTAGGGAAAATCAAGTAAATTATTTTTCAGACGCCGTTTATAATAAAAACGGCGTCTTTTGTTTTAGTTATATTTGTGTTGTAAAAGGCGACGGATTGCAAAACAGCCTCCCCTGTGCAAGTGGGATAATAAGAAAGGTGATTAAAATGAAAAAGAAAATCTATATTCTGACCGAATGTTCCTTGCTGGTGGCGCTTTCCACGGTGCTGTCCTTCTGCAAGGTTTACGAAGCGCCGTTAGGGGGTGCCGTAACGTTACTTTCAATGCTTCCAGTAATTTATATATCCTTCAAGCACGGCATACTCTGGGGTTTGGGTTCGGGCTTTGTTTACAGCGTCACCCAGATTCTGTTCGGAATGCAGACTGTTGCCTATGTCCCCACGACATTGGGGGTAATAGGCTGCATTATATTCGATTATGTCCTTCCCTTTACCCTTTTGGGGTTAGGGGGAATAACAATATACTTCAAGCCGAAAGAGAAGTCGAAAGTCTATCTTGCGGTAATTTCGGGAACGCTGCTTGCGGTTACTTTGCGTTTTGCCTGTCATCTGGTTTCCGGAGCGGTGATATGGTACGAAATCACAAAGGCGGGGGAATGGAACGACTATGTCTTCAAATACAGCAAATGGGTTTATTCCTTTATCTACAATATATCTTACCTCGGTCCCGACGGAGCTTTGGTGCTTTTGGCTTCTCCCGTTATGGTAAGACTAATGAATATCCCTTTTTTCGCCAAAAGATACGAATAACAGACATGACAGTTTGGGGAAAATCCGCTTCCACCCCTTGACAAGCCTTATATAAAATGGTAATATTCCATTAAGAAAGGAGTACAGCCATGGTTGAGGAAAAGACTGCCGAAAAGACAAAACTGCCTTCCAAAGCCCAGTTTGATGCGGTTTTTGAAAAGGAAGAGGCCAATTACAAAATAAGCCTCCTTGAAAAGCATCTTATGGAATCAAGGGAGGAATACAACCGCCTTAAGGATGAGGAACTGGCATTAAGGGCAAAACAGACCGAGCTCATTTCTCAGATGGAGGAAAATTTCGAAAAAACCAAAAAGGTTGACGAAATCTTAGCCCAGTCAATTTCCGAAAAAATCGAGTCCATAAAGACAGAAATGTTTACGGAATGGCAGGAATCGGTCAAGGAATCCCTTGTGGCGTCGGTGGCCGAGCTTACCGAGCAGAAGCTGAAGGAATACAGGGAAATATACGAAAAACAGAATCAGGTTATCGAAAATCAGGCAAAGAAGTTCAGAAACGTTATTGTTTCCACCCGGATGATGCGGTTTATGTGCTACGCCATCTGCTTTGTGGCGACTTTGGTTTTGCTGTTTATCCCCATTGCCCAGTATCTTGCAAAAGAAGTAATGGCTTTGCTTGAGGAATTTTCCTGGTGGGGGCTTTTTGTGCTTGTTATGGCCGTAATCCTCCTTATCATCGCTTTGGCTCTTGCAATACTGTTAAGGAGAAGGACACCGAAGGAATAATGGCATACATAATTTTAACCGTCGAAAAACCCAACTGGGACACCCTTCCCAAAGCATATATCGAAAACTATCCCTGGGGGAGGGAATACACCCCGGTTTCCTACGGGCAGATTACCCTTGTCAAATCAAAGGGAATTGCCGTAAAACTTACTTCCTTTGAAATAAATCCCAAATCGGTTTATAAATATTACAATGATCCGGTTTTCAAGGACAGCTGTCTTGAATTTTTTGTGTCATTCAACAACAAATCCCCTCTTTATATGAATTTCGAGACCAACTCCAACGGGGCTTTTCTCGCCGCAGTGCGGACGGAAAGGAAAAACAAAACCCCCATTGACAAAATCATTGATATTAAGGACATTGTCATAAAGGGGGTCAGGGAAGCCGACAGGTGGTACACAGTGTTTCTCCTCCCCTTCGGGGTTATTGAAAAGCTCTTCGGCATCGGGGAGTCAGCCTTTGTTAAGGGTTACACCTTTAAGGGCAACTTCTACAAATGCGGGGACGAAACCGAAATCCCCCATTACGGCTGCCATTACAATATAAACCTTGCTTCGCCGGATTTCCATTGTCCCAAATTCTTCGGGGATTTTGTGATAGGGTAGGCAATATGACAGTTATTTATCACCCAATTGATGAATAAAAAAGCCGCGAAAAGCGGCTTTTTTCTATTGATGGAAAGCTTTATTAAATATAATCGTAAATTTATGATTACGGTAAAGTCCGGAACGAAAACCGGAATACGAGTGAAACATAGCCTTGACAATTAAAAGCATATGGATGGTTATGATTTTTCGTTATTGTTTTTATTGCTTTCTTGATTATCATCTGATGTAAAAAAATATGAACATCCTTAATGTTTTTTATTATAATAATAAAGGAATTCGTCTAATTTTTCAGGTTCAATGTTTGCTGTTTTACTGATTAAAAAAGTTATGTTTTTCAGCTTTTTATTTATAGATATTAATATAATAAATATTAATAATATTAATAAAGGAATAAGGATGTATAAAATAATTTTATATACTTGGAAGTAAGCTAAGAAGTAAGCTAAAAATTCTAATGCTTCTTCAAAATTTTTTTCCAAAGAGCTTTCTACAGAAAGTAAATAATACATAAGTTTTCCTTTCAAAGCTTTTTATTGTTTTTAGATATAATTCAGAAGCGCAGCTAATATCTGACTTTTCGTATTTTTGTAATTATAAAATTCATACAATTAAAACTGATTTATAAACGGTTTTTCATTCGATATAGTTCATATTCCAATGCCGAGTATACTCGTAAATATAAAAGGACTGTTATTACCATCATATGCTTTTGTTGCTACAATATCAGAATCACGAATTACACTTTTTCCTAATATATCGTCAGTAGTGATAAAAAAGTCATATTCACGTAGATTATTATCGCCTTTCACGCGAAAACTACCATCTTCATTAATAGAAACAATGCGTGAAAAATACTGAATATCATCATGTATAAACACTATTGGGTCACCTATAAAATATTTATCAATAGAATTATCTACAAGCATGAAAGAGTATTCTTCAACAGCAGGCTCCATAATATTAGATAGATTATACACGATATAATATTCACTGTTTACGGGGTTTCCTATAAACTCCGCAAAACCTGAATTGATATATTCACAAAGAATACCCTCTAAATACCATCTACCATCACAATTAATAACATATAGTTCAAGAAGAACCTCGCCTTTGTCTGATTTTAAATAACAGTTTTTAGCTTCAATTATATTGTAATTAAGGCCTAATTTTTTATACTCATTAGTTAAATAGTTTAATTTATCCTGCGAGAGATTTTCCCCGATCTCTAAACTGATATAATTATAGTAAGCCCGAGATTGTTCCAGTTCTCCGGATAAACCACCGTCATTGTTGTAATGCGAAATAATATATGCTAATGCATTTGATTCGTTTATATCAGATACTTTCAGCAGACTATCTTTATTTTTGTGCGAATATTGCTCGGTATAACAATATATAATGTCATATGGTGTAAAACTTGAAAGAAATCCATCACGAAGAATATTTATATCGATTTCGCTGTTAAGTAAGTTTTCAAACCTACTTTTTAATTCTTCAAAATTACTATTTAGTTTTAAATTACTGTTTTCTTCGTCTGTGGAATCTGATGACAAATCGGCTGTCTGATTAATATCGCACGCAAAAAACACAAAAAGCATTATTAGTGTTAAAATGATAATTAACAATTTTTTCATGATTATACTCCTACCGTTATAGTAATATTTTTACCATAGATCAACAGAAACAGCATATGACACATTACCTTTATTTTACCATTTTGAAAGAATTTGTCAATGGTTTTGTCGTTTTTACTAATAAAATGTCTGTAATTGGTTAGTGTGAAACGTATTGATGTTATATTGTTACGATAATAATAGATGAACGGCATTGATGTAAAAATCAATGCCGTTCAATGTTTAAAATGTGGCGGAAAGACAGGGATTCGAACCCTGGGACGGCTTTTGACCGTCACACGATTTCCAATCGTGCGCCTTAGACCAGCTCAGCCATCTTTCCATGCCGTCTGCTCACAGCGAAAGGAATTATAACATAATACACGCCGAATGTCAAGATAAATTTGAAAATCTGAAGGCAATGTTTTTGATTAAAACTCTAAAAGTGTCACAAGATTTCCGGTCATATGCCTTTTTGAAAAACATAATTCTGCCATCAACCTAATTTTATTGACAAACAATATTATATAAAGTATAATTATTTTATAACGAATCCCGCTTGAAAAGGACGGAAAAATGAGTAATTTGATTTCTAAAATAAAATCCTATTTCTTTGAAAACAAAAATATAATCCGGAAATTCTGGGTAAACCAGTTTGCCGCGTCGATACTGGGGATTATGGTAACCTGGCCGGTCAGGATTTATTCCGAAAAGAACCCTTCGGCAGGAAGTCTGCCCACCTTGGCAGCCCTTTTATTCTGCGGCGGCTTTTTTTGCTTTCTGATTTACGATGTAATCCATCAGGAAGGGTTAAAGGACCACTTGCGTATAATCAATCATAAAGAACCCTACGACCCTTATAAAGCTATACGGCTTGTTATGTTTGCTTATATTCCCACCGTCTTTTTAACCCTTTTGGCCACCTTATTCTTTGTGTTCGGCTTCGGTACGGGCTACGGAGCAATCAGCCTGCTTATGAACACCGCCGTCCACGGGATGTATGTGGGGCTGTTTTTCCTCCTTCCCACCAACATAAGCGCCCTTGCTTTTCCGGTTTCCATCTTTATAACCGCCGCTTTCGCCTGTCTGGCTTATTTCCTCGGAGTGAGAAATAAAACCTTAAGAAGTTTCTTCGGCATAAGGACTAATTCCAAAAAAGAATAACCTAACCGTTTACCGCATATATTTCCTGCGGGGTGGTATTTGTGGTTTCGGAAAACAAAAGCATAAAACTGTATGTAATTTTGTTTTTTATTTTTGTTCTGCTTATTGTGGGCTATTTCTGCATTGCTTCTTTTATAACAACTTTGGGATTCACCCAGTCCTTTAACGCAAAAATTAAGGAAAAAGCCGTTTTAACCTCCGAAACCCTTTCAAAAAGACATACTATTGTAATCGACCCCGGCCACGGGGGGGAAGATCCGGGGGCTGTCGCCAACGGTAAGATCGAAAAGGTGCTGAACCTTGAAATCGCCCTGAAATTAAAGGACTTTTTAAAGCTTTCGGAAAATGATGCCATACTTACCCGCACTGGGGACGTTCTGCTGTACCGTCCCGGACAGGAGGACAGAAAGAAGTTCTACGACCTGAGAAACCGCTTACATATCGCTCAAAATGCCGGAAACGGGATTTATGTGGGGATACACATGAACAAGTTCCCCATTGAAAAATATCACGGGCTTCAGACCTTTTATTCCGATAACAACGAGGGCAGCCGGATTTTAGCCGACTTCGTTCAGGAATCCTGCCGTCTGGCGGATACCACAAACAATCGGCTTATAAAGCCCGACGGAAGTACCATTTATATTCTTGAAAACATTGAGATTCCCGCCATACTCATCGAATGCGGCTTTTTATCCAATCCGGGGGAAGCGGAAAGGCTGGCAAACCCCGGATACCAGTCGAAATTAGCGTTTCTGATTTTCTGCGGCATAGAACAATATACGACAGGCTTACAATAGCCTGAATATAAGGGTTGATAAAAAATGAAGACAAATTATGTTTGCTCCAACTGCGGCGGCATTTATTCCAAATGGTACGGCAAATGCCCCGACTGCGGCGAATGGAACTCCTTTGAGGAATCGGCGGAAGAAACTCCCCCGAAAAAAGGGTCGAAAGTCCGGAAAACCGCCGCATTAAAGGGAGATTCAAGGGTATTTGCCCTTAACGACATACCCAAATCCGAAAAAATCCGGTATCAGACGGGGATGAACGAATTCGACCGGGTGCTGGGCGGAGGGCTTGTAAAGGGAAGTGTCGTCCTCCTTGCCGGGGAACCGGGAATAGGGAAGTCCACCCTGCTTTTACAGATATGCGCGAATTTGGGGGAAAACCATAAAATTTTATACATAAGCGGTGAGGAATCCCCTTCCCAGATAAAATTAAGGGCGTCCCGCCTTGGCGTTGACACCCAGAATCTTTTTATTCTCTGCGAAACCGATATTTCAAAGATAATACCCGAACTTAACTCCTTGTTACCGGATATCGTACTTGTGGATTCGGTTCAGACAATTTACGACGAGGATTTGTCCCCCTCACCCGGCAGCGTGGCTCAGGTTAAAGCTGCCGCAAGGATATTTATCGAAATTGCGAAGACGAACGGCATATCCGTGATTATGGTGGGCCACGTCAATAAAGACGGCGGGATTGCCGGGCCCAAGGTGCTTGAGCATATGGTGGATGCGGTTTTATATTTCGAAGGCGACAAGCTGTACGCTTACCGGATAATCCGTTCGGTTAAAAACCGTTTCGGCTCCACCAACGAGATCGGTGTGTTTCAGATGTCGGAATACGGCCTTGAGGAAATTCCCAATCCGTCGGAAATGCTTATTTCCGAACGCCCCGACAATGTCCCCGGCTCCTGCGCCGTTTGCGTCATGGAGGGCACCCGCCCCATTGTGGCAGAGGTGCAGGCACTGGCGGTACAGTCGGTGTTCCCTTCGCCCCGCCGACTTGCCACCGGTTTGGATTATAACCGAGTCAATCTTATATTGGCGGTCCTTGAAAAGCGATTGGGTTTAAAGTTCGGCTTAAACGACGTTTACGTCAATGTTGCCGGCGGCCTTGAACTTAAGGAGCCTTCCGGGGATTTGGCGACGGCTATGGCGTTGATTTCCTCTTATAAAAATATCGTCATCCCCAAGGAGTATATCGCCTTCGGCGAGGTCGGTCTTGCCGGCGAATGCCGCACCGTCAGCAACGCCGAAAACCGGATAAACGAAGCAATCAGACTGGGTTTTAAAAAAATCATTGTCCCTTATAAGACGGTTTCCCGCCTTAAGAAGAAGTATTCGGGGGTTGAGATTGTTCCGGTAAAGTCGGTGTTTGAGATTCTTCCGATAATTTCCTGACCGAATATACGCAGGGAAGGGAGGATGCAGAGGTTTTTCCGATATAGCAATTGTCCTTTACGCATTCCCCGTTTTTTTGGAAAATGCATTTTTCAGTACAGTTAATCAGCATATGGTTGCCTCCTTTTGTGAATTTATTTTGTACCCTGTTTAACAAAATATTCACAAAAGCAGTCGGCAGGTGGAGGTTATGAGTTTTGTAAAACCAAATCTCCCTTCTGGGAGGGTTAAAAAAGCTTTTGTTTCCGAAATAATCGACAAAACAATACAAAATTCGCTGAACGAATTGGGTGTCGAACCGGTTTTTCTGAAACCTTCGCCTAATCTAAATTCTGAATTGCGTTTTCATCCGGATATTTTGTTTTTCAATCCCTCGGAGGGTGTTTGGCTCAGTGAAAAGCAGAACGAAAATATGTTCGTTTTTTGTGAAGTGGTAAATGTTGACATAATACTTTCGGATAAATACCCGTCGGATTGCAGTTTCAATATGGTTGCCGCCGGAAATACCCTTATAACCGGCAAAAAGGCTTATTTTGATGTAAATTACATGGGCGGATTCGAAAGAATCATTTATATCAATCAGGGCTATGCCAAATGCTCCACGGTGGTTTTGGACGAGGAATCCTTTATAACAGGCGATGATTCGATTTATAAGGCATTAAAGGTAAGAAAGCTGAATGTGCTAAAAGTAACTAATAAAGGTATTTTGCTAAACGGATTTTCAAACGGTTTTATAGGAGGCTGTACCGGAAAACCGGATAAAAATTTGTTGGCCTTTACGGGAAACATAAAAGAGCATACTGATTATGAAAATATAAAAAGCTTCTGCAGAAATATAGGAATTGAAATAATATCGTTATCGAATAAACAGCTTTACGATTACGGCGGAATTCTGCCTGTAATACAGGAATAATGAGATAAAAACGCTTAACATATATGATTAGATTCAAAGAAAGCCAAAGCCATCTTGAGAATAGTAACCACAGAATACAGGTTTTCAAGTCCTATTTTTTTGCCCGAGACTTCCCTTAATTATACAAAATTTCTATTTTGTATAATTAGTCCTGTTTGAAAGGGCGGCGGTTGAAGGAGGATTTTACGGTAAAATCACCGTTTCCCTTTAGTAAAACTCTTTTTTTTACGATGCCCTCCTTATATGATAATATGATACAATACCAAGCCAATTATAAAATAGTATAAAATCCCGGAGGTTTATATGAAAAACAAAATCAGAGTAGCCATTACCGGACTGGGTTCCAGAGGCTACGACACCTACGCAACGATTATAAAAAAGTTCTCAGACGACATGGTAATCACCGCCGTTGCGGATCCCCGCAAGGGAAGGATTGAAAAATTCAAAAAGGAATTTGATATTCCGGCGGAAAACTGCTTTTCCTCCTCGGAAGAGCTGCTTTCAAAGGAAAGATTAGCCGACGTGCTGCTTATCTGTACCCTGGACAAACAGCACTACAAGGAAACCATGGCGGCGTTAAACATTGGTTACGACATTCTCCTTGAAAAGCCGATATCCACCTCCCCGAAGGAATGTTTCGAAATTGCCGAAACCGCAAACCGCCTCGGCCGAAAGATTGTAGTGTGCCATGTGCTGCGCTACACCGTGTTTTATCAGAAGATTAAGGAGATTATATCCTCAGGACAAATCGGCGACGTGGCGTCGATACAGGCAATAGAACGGGTATGTTTCTGGCACCAGGCGCATTCCTTTGTACGGGGCAACTGGCGGAATTCAAATACGTCAAGTTCCATGATTCTCCAAAAATGCTGCCATGATATGGATATCTACCTCTGGCTTGCAGGAAAGAAATGCAAATCCGTTTCCTCCTTCGGTTCCCTTTTCTATTTCAGAAAGGAAAACTCCCCCGAGGGAGCCTCCGAACGCTGCACAAACAAATGTTCCGAATTCGGCACCTGTGTTTATAATCCCTATAAGTTTTACGGTGATATGATAAAACGGGGGGATTTCGGCTGGCCGGTTAATGTGGTAACCCAGGAATTCACTCTTGAAGCCCTTAACAAAGCCCTTGAGGAGGGACCCTACGGCAAATGCGTGTTTAACAACGACAATAATGTGGTTGACCACCAAGTGGTTAATTTAAACCTTGAAGACGGGGCTACCATCGGCTTTACCATGTCGGCCTTTACATCAAGACCCGGACGCACCATGCTGATTATGGGGATAAAGGGGAACATTGAGGCATCAATGGAGGAAAATATAATTAATGTTGAAATTTTCGGCAAACCCGCGGAGGTTATTGACGTTAAAAAACTTACCGACGACTTTTTCGGTCACGGCGGCGGCGACGGCAGGATGATTTCAAGTCTTATAAAATATATCAGAACCGGTGAGGTCGCTCCCGGAATAACCACCATCGACCGTTCGGTGGAAAGCCATTACGTTGCCATGGCGGCGGAAAAATCCCGTACCGAAGGCGGCAAAGTGGTTGATATGAAGGAATACATAAAGGAAATCAGCCTATAGGACTTCCCTGTTTTGCCGGCGGATAATATCCGCCCCTACGGTTTGAATCATTATATCAGAAAAAAATCGAGGTTTTTACCCCGATTTTTTATTTGCACTTTATATTACTTCGTAAGTCTGACCAATGAGGTGTTAAGGCAGTCAATAATAAACACCAGATCCTCAACCATTGCCCTGGAAACATTTTCATCGGGACAACTTTGCATAAGGGTTTTTAACTCCTCAAGGGCTGTTATGGCGTTCCGGCAGTACTCGGCCTTCTGTTCCCCGGTGGCGTTATCAAGGTCAAAGGCGTTTGCCTGATTCCTTATATTTTCTGCTTTTGCCTTTATACTGGAATAGAAGTCCCCCTCAATGGGTTTGAGATAGGCGTAAACCCCGTCCGTATCCTCGATAAGCCGCTGGGTATAGGCAAGCACGGTTTCGGAAAGTTTGTAGGTCTGAACGCTTTTACGGGAGTAAATGCCGATTCTTAAGGCGTCGAAATAGTTTTCCTCATGGATTATAAGGCTTCCCCAGGAAAAGAGGTTCTGACCGAAGGCACCGTTTTCTCTTGACAGTTTAATCTGCTCGGCAAGGATATAATCCGGTGTATTTTCAAAGGCCGAAAGGCCTATGGAATAGAAGCATTTGCCGTCGGTATATCTGGCAAAGGTTTTTATGTTCTGAACGGGCGCTTCAAGGCTGGTGGTATAGCTCATGGAGAAAACCTCGTCCATATAACCCTTTTCCACCCATGCGTTGAAGTTCTGGAATATGGTGGTGCGGGAACCGGGATAATTGCTTGACACGGCGCAGGATATTATAAGGTCGGGTTCTAACCCCTTTGCCATGGTGTAAACCTTTTCCACCCAGTCGTTTATGATTGATTCCCTGAACAGACACCAGTTGTTCCAGTCCTTGCCGTAGGTGGCCATTGTCTTTGGGTTAGCGGTGGTGTTGTAGGCGCTCTGGAAGCCGGCGATTATATCATCGTTGTAGCCGAAATCCGCGCCGGTGGCGGAGTTGGGTTCGGGGAATCTAATATAGTCAAGATGAAGCCCGTCTATGTCGTATTTCTCAATCATTTCCCGGTAAATACTCATTACCAGATTCTGAGAATATTCGTCATAGGGATTGAGGAACACAAAGTCGCCGTACATGGTGGGACAATAATTATTGCCGTTTTTGTCCAGCAGATGGTGACCCGCGGTGGCGTTAACCAGTTCCCTTCCCTTGACGCCTATAAAAAAGTTTTCCACCCAGACATGGATTTCGATGCCGTATTCGTGGCCTATCCGGCAGAAACCCTCAAGGGCGTCGTAATTCTGATGGCTGTAGGTATGGTGGTCGATAAGGTCAATATCCGAAAAACCTATAACCTTGCCGTCGTACCATGCCTCTATATAGACGGCGTTTATGTTCATTGCCGCCATTTTCTGAATGGTGCTTAAAACATCCTTATCGCTTTTTTCGTTGGCTCTGTACCATACCGACCGGTTTTCCACCGGCAGGGATTCGTACATTGAAAATTTTAACTTTTCGAGTACGGGGGTAACTGCGTTTGCCAGCTCCGCCGCCTTGGCGATATCCCCCTTGTCGAAGGCATTTTCGGCCTGATCAAGGGTAGTCTGAACAAAGGAAAGGGAACCCGATATTTCAGTATAATTTATTGAATAGAATTCCCTTTTGGCATTGTCAAAGGCATTTTTCTGTGATTCAAGCAGCAATGCGGCGTTATATACCGCCAGTTCCGGGGTTTTGTAAACCGAAACGGTTTTGCTTGTCTTGTCCAGGCTTACCGTAGCGCCGTTGAGATAAAGGTTCTTTAACATATCTATATTGGCGTCGCCGTGAACCGAAATCACAAAACCCCCGGTGGGGATTTCCATGTTTCCGGCATAGCTTTGGGAAATCATCTTCCCTTCCGAATTCACCCCCACCTCATATCCGTAGATATTGGTGCCGGTGTATTTACCCTCTTTGCCGTCATAGATAACAATATAATCCGTATATCTTATGCCGTTTATTGCGGTATAGTTGAAGGCGGTAAAGCCGTAGAAGTTCCCCGCTGCCGAAATCAAAGCAATGTCGCCGGTCTGAATGTCCCTGGCGCTGTTTTTATACAGGGTTTCGGTGTTTGCTATCGCCAGCACATATCCGTCTTGGGGGATAGAGCTGTTTCCGCTGTCGGAAACCGCAACTACCTTGCCATTTTCAATGGAAATTTCCACGCATTTATCATTTCCCGTGCTTTCGCCGTAAATGCCTGTGTACAGGGATATGGTGGTGTTTTCCGAAAGCTTTTCGTTCATCGCTCCGAAGGGATAGTTTACGCCGTTTATCTTAACGAATTTGTCGGGGTTTTCGTAATCCTTAATAAGTATGCCTTCGATTTCATCACCGATTTTTATTTCCTTTCCGGTACTTTTGGAAGAACCGGCAAAGGATAGGGCATAACCGTGGGAGGCGGGAATAAGGGTGGGGGTGTCTTCCCTGCCGATATAGCATACCTTTCCGTCAACCACAACAATGTCGATAAAGCTTCCCCGCTTATCCGTCATCAGGGATGCGTTGTCGGGGGTGTAGAGGAAAATCCCGTCGGTGCCGGCGGAGGAATTTATATGGTTTTCGTCAAATGTATAGTATTTTCCGCTTATCTTTACGGCGGCGGTGTCGGTTATGCCGTTTAAGGTGTCAAGTTTAGTAAAATAGACTTTTCCGTCTTTGTAGAATTCATTAGCGTACATAACATTGTATTCTCCCGTAAACAACAAGGCGTAGGTGCCGGAAACCTTTTCCCCCGCCTGAACAAGGGAGGAAACCGAGTAATAGGAACCGCTGCCGGATTTTAAAATCACGCAGACGGAGTTTTCGGGTACGGTTACGGTATCCTCTTTGTCTATGTAATAAATTTTATTTTCCCTGAATGTGCCGCTTTGGGGCAGAGACATGAAAACCCGTCGCGACTTGTTTTTATCCTCGTGTATAACCGTTGCCAGATCCATTCTTTCGTAGGGGGGAGGATTGTCATAACCGCTTACGGCAACCTTGGTCCCCGACCTTACTTTAAACTTTTCGGGTATCAGCGACGCTTCTACCGACAAGGTAAAGCCGTTAACGGGGATATAGACGTTCGCTTTGGCGGAGAGGTCATCCATTTTGTCCGAAACGGCATAGCTTTCCACCGCACCGTTTACGGTACGCTTAACCATAAGAATATACCTGTCTTCGCCGCTTCCGGGAAGGTAGGGGGTAAAATTACCCTCTTTGGTATAGTTCCTGTCGTAAAGCACCACGTCATGATTTGTATAATCGGTATTTACCGCATTAACCTTAAAGGCGGTGCCTTCAATGGTTACGGTGATGCCGGTTTCATCCGCCGGTTTGCTTGTTTCGGCGGATGATTCATCGTAAGGGAGGGAGCTGTCGTCCCCTCCCTTTCCGCAGGAAATCAATACCGATAAACTTAATAATAAGACCAATATAAGGGCAATGCTTTGCTTAAGGGTTGTTTTAAGCATTTGCTCTTCTCCTTTTTCTGACTTTAAGGAACACGATCAATGCCGCAAGAAGCACCACCGCCAGTGCGCAGAGGATATAAATCAGATAGGTGTCCGAATCCTCGGTGGAAGCTATCTTTAATTCCGACCAGAGCTGGGCTATCTTATCAAGGGTGTCCTGGGGAAGGTTGCGATAGTAATAATCTCTTGCGTCCTTACCGGGATAAACCTCCTCAAAAGCGGGATAAAGAATGTCCATGGCATTGGGATGGAGTTCCTTCAGGAAATCCTGATATTCCTCATTTTCCATCACCGCCGTATTGGGGGAGGCGTAGCATATAACCTCGGCATTCTCAAGGGAAACATTGGGGTCAAGGAGGAAGTTTATATAAAGTTCCGCCGCCGCTTTGTTCGTTGCGGAGGTGGGTATGCACATGGCGTCAACGAAAATGTTGGTTCCCTCTTTGGGATAAACAAAGGCAAGGTCGTCGTTGTTCTGATACATGGATAAATAGTCGCCGGCATAATAGGGGGCGACAGCGGCGGAGCCGCTTTCCATAATGTTGTAGACTTCGTCCATTACATAGGCTTTAACGTGGTTTTTCTGATTTAACAGCCAGTTCTTTGCGCTTTCCCACTGAGAAGCATCCTGGGTATTAATGTCAACGCCAAGCATAAACTGGGCTATGGCAAAGGCGTCCCGGGGGTTGTTTATCATTAATATTTTATCCGAAAGGTCGGGGTCGTTAAGGATACTCCAGCTGTCGGGAGTGTAATCTATCATTTCGGTGTTGTATATAATCCCCATCATACCCACGTTATAGGGTATTGAATATTCGTTATTGGAATCATAGAACAAATTTTTAAATTCGTCGCTTATATATTTGTAATTGGGGATTTTATCGAAATCCAGCTTTGCAAGCATACCTTCGGCGATAAGCCTTTCAACCATGTAGTCGGAGGGGATAATCACGTCATAGCTGGTGGCTCCGCTTTTCAGCTTGGAATACATATCTTCGTTGCTTGAAAAGTTGGTGTAATTAACCTTGATCCCCGTAAGTTCGGTAAACACCTTGTTTATATCAACCGTATCTTCGGTACCGTCGGAAATATATTCCCCCCAGTTATAAACATTAATGGTGGTTCCCGCATAGGCGGAATAGTCTATGGCGGCGGTTTCCGGCGTTACTTCAAAATCGATTTCATCCTTTGTACAGGATGTCAACACCACTCCGAAGGCAATAATCAGGATTACTGCAACAAGGGAAACAATTCTTTTGACAAAAAACTGGTTGGTCAACTCTCTATCTCCTTTTTTGATATATTATTACCGGTTCAACGGCTTTTTAACATGATTTGAGTCTTTTGTAAGCAGGTTTCTTATAAATAAAAGCAGGAATATTACAATGAATATCACCGAAAACAATGCGTTCATGTCCGGCAGCACCCGCTTTTTGGTCATCGAGTATATATAAATGGGGAGTGTCTGGAAGGATTCCCCCGCCACAAAGTAACTTATGACAAAGTCGTCAAGGGACAAGGTGAAGGACATTAAAAATCCGGCGGCTATCCCCGGCAGAAGTTCAAAGAATTCCGCTTTGAAGAAGGCCTGTAACGGGGTGCACCCCAAATCCATTGCCGCTTCGGGGAGATTTTTATCCATCTGCTTTAATTTCGGCATTACGCAGAGTATCACATAGGGCAGGTTGAAGGTTATATGGGCGATAAGCATTGTCCAGAAACCGAAAATTCGAAGCCCTATCAATGTTGCCCCGAAGGCGAAAAGCAGCATAATGGAAACGCCGGTCACTATGTCGGGGTTCATCATGGGGATGTTGGTAACCGTCATAATGGCGGATTTAAGCTTTTTATTCCTGATATTGTATATCCCCACCGCCGCCGCAGTTCCCAGAAACGTGGCTATTACGGAGGAGGATACCGCAAGGATAAGGGAATTCACAAGGGCATCGATGGCCTTGGCATTCCTGAAAAGCTCCTTGTACCATTTCAGCGAAAAGCCCGAAAACACCGCCATGCTGTTGGAGGAATTGAAGGAAAAGAAAATGATAACAATAATAGGTATATAAAGGAGTGCGAAAATTATTCCGGTATATATCTTCCCCGTTGTTTTCATACTATCAGGCCTCCATCCTCCTCATCGTCGGAAAACTGCCTCATAACGATCAGGCATATGAAAATCAGAATCATAAGCACAAAGGATATGGCGGAGCCGTAGTTATAGGTGCCGGCGGCGGATTTAATTTCGGTTTCGATCTCATCCCCTATCAGGGTGAAATCGGGGGGGCCTAACTTCTGAGAAATATAAAACGTTGAAACACTGGGGACAAACACCATGGTAACCCCCGACACAATTCCCGGAAGGCTTAAGGGGAGAATAACCTTTATAAGGGTTTTCAGCCGGTTACAGCCCAAATCCTCGGAAGCCTCTATAAGGTTTTTATCCATCTTTGACATTACCGAATAAATAGGTAAAAGCATATAGGGAAGAAAGTTGTAAACCATTCCGAAAATAACCGCTCCTGAGGTGTTTATCAGCTTTACCTGTCCTAACCCTAAGGATATGAAAAGCTGGTTTATTATCCCCTTGTCCTCTAATAAAAAAGCTATGGCATAGGTGCGGAGGACGAAGTTCATCCACATGGGGAGCATAAACAGCATTATAAGCATGTTCTGGGTTTTTTTAGGGGTTTTGACTATGGCATAGGCAAGGGGGTATGCGATAACCAAACAGATAATGGTTGACACAAAGGCAAAGGCAAGGGATATGGCGAACACCTTGGGGGTGTCGCCGGAAAACATCCGGGAAAAATTATCAAGGGAAAAGCTCCCTTTTCTGTCGGTGAAGGCGTAATATATCACAAACAAAAGGGGGGCTATCACAAACAAAAGCGACCAGACCAGATAAGGAAAAGAGGCATAGCGCTGAAGGAGGCTTTTTTTGGTTTTCATTTCTGCAGCGTTCATTTTACAACTCTTCCTCAATGTTTTCGGAAAGTTCTTCGATTTCGTCGGAATAGCTGGAGTAATCCCCGAATTTTCCCGAATATTCGGATTTTTTCATTATATGGATATCGTCGGGATCAAGCACAAGTCCTATGTTTGTCCCCGCCGGGTAATAATCGGTGGTCTGAATAAGCCACTTGAAGCCCCTTAAGTCGACAATGGTGTCATAATGCACCCCGCGGAAGGTCACCTGTGTAACGATACCCGAAAGCATACCCTCGTTGGGGGGGACAAGCTTTATGTCCTCCGGTCGGATAACCGCATCCACCGGTTCGTTTTCGCCGAAACCCTTGTCAAGACATTTAAAGTTGTGACCGGTGAAGGAAACCAAAAAATCCTCCTTCATAACTGCGTCGACTATATTGCTTTCTCCGATAAAATCCGCAACAAAGGCGTTTTTGGGTTCGTTGTATATGTCGATGGGGGTTCCCACCTGCTGTATGCATCCGTTGTCCATAACCACAATGGTGTCGGACATGGACAAAGCTTCCTCCTGGTCGTGGGTGACGTAAATAAAGGTTATGTCAAGCTGCTGCTGGATTGTTTTAAGTTCCACCTGCATATCCTTGCGGAGCTTAAGGTCAAGGGCTCCCAGGGGTTCGTCGAGAAGGAGTATTTTCGGCTTGACCGCCAAAGCCCTTGCGATGGCAACCCGCTGCTGCTGTCCCCCCGAAAGGGAGGTTATGTTTCTTGTTGAAAAACCGCTCAGGTTTACAAGGGCAAGCATTTCGTTTACCCGCTGTTTTATTTCCTTTTCGGGCAGCTTCTTTATCCGAAGTCCGAAAGCTACGTTTTCAAACACATTTAGATGGGGAAAAAGGGCGTATTTCTGAAAAATGGTGTTGACTGGCCGCTTATAGGGCGGCACATCGTTCATCCTTACGCCGTTAAAATATACGTTTCCTATGTCGGGGGTAACAAAACCGCCGATAATCCTTAAAGTGGTGGTCTTTCCGCAGCCGGAAGGACCCAAAAGCGTTACAAATTCCTTATCCTTTATTTCAAGGCTTATATTGTCGAGAATTAAGTCGTCGTCAAAGGACACCGAAATATTCTCCAGGCGTAAAAGGACATTTTCCATCTACATCCGTTTCCTCCGTAAAATTTCATAACATTTCAGCTGAACATAAAGCTATTTAATAATACATTTTTTGAGTTCTTTTGTCAATACAATGGGGTAAATATTTTTATTGTGTTTACAAGGAATTTCAGACATTTTTATATCATATATTCAGACGGTGGTTTTGATGGCTTTTAACGTTGTTTATTTGATAAAATGTCTGCTTTGCGGCTTTGCCATGTGTGTGCCGGGGCTGTCGGGGGGAAGCATGGCAATACTCCTGGGGATTTATAAAGCTATGATGGAAATTGCGGCGAATTTTCTTTCGAAACCCAGGAAATATTTTTTCCCTCTTTTAGTTACCGGGCTTTCCTGTGCCGGGGGTGTGTTACTGTTTGTTATATTCCCCGGAAGACTTACGGCGGAATACGAAAAGGCTTTTGTATTAGCCTCCGCCGTTATTGTGGGGGTGTCACTTCCCTTTTACATAAAAAATTCGGCCATAAAACGGATAAACCTTAAAGCATTCCTTTATATCGCCGCCGGGGGGATTGCCCTTTTCTTAATAGATTTGATTTTACACTTCGGAAACTCCCCGACAGACCAGAACTTCGGTGTTTTTTCCTATTTCTTGGCGGGGTTTGTGAATTCGGTTTCCTTAATCCTTCCGGGGATAAGCTACCCTTATATGCTGGCTTTTATGGGGATATACGGAAAGGTGATTTCGGCGGTAAGCGGTCTTGACTTTGCCGTGCTTCTGCCTTTAGGATTGGGAACGGTGTCGGGAATTATTCTTCTTTCCAGAGCAGCGCTTAAAATAATGGAAAAATACCCTCTTGAAACCGATTGTTTTCTATTGGGGTTTACTGCGTTTTCGGTGATTTTGATATTAATATAGCTTAAAATTAACACAATTTTCACCAATTTTATAACAAGGAGTGTTAATATGATTTGAATAAGTAATTAAGGGGGATTGCAATGCTTTCCAAATCAACCGAGGTTTTTGCCAAAAGCTTGGGACTTAAGATTACCGAAAATTCGGCCTTCGGCATTTACGGCAAATACTTTTTGTCAATATATGAAGCAAGAACCAAGAAAATTATAAGAATTTCCTGCTTTATCGGCGACAGCGACGAATATGCCGGCGATTATCTGACCCTTAACGACGGCATAAGAGAAGTTATTGATAAATATTCGGTAAACGATTACGAGGTTTCGGAAAAGGGGATTAAGGTGGTGTCCTCTTCCCCCATAGCTTCACTGAGGGAGCTTACCGATTACCTGGTAAAACTCCTTGAGGAAAATCAGATTCCCAATTCCCACTACTGTTCGGAATGCGGCAGCGAATTCAAAGCCGGGGAAAAGAAAAGGATTGTCACCTTCACCCAGGGGAAAAACGAGGAAAAGCACCTCCTTTGCGAGCAGTGCTCCCTTCAGGCTACGGAACAGTCGGAAGAACAAACCGAAAAGACTCCCGATACCGCAACCGCGGAAGTTACAAATCCGCCGGTTTCTAAGGGGATTTGGCTGTCAATACTGGCAGGGCTGGTGGCTTCGGTTTTGTATGTGCTTTTGTTTTACCTCCTGGGGGTAAACGGAAGGGGTTATGCCCTAATAGCTTTCCTCAGCGGTTCAAAAGGAGGAATAGAAGTCGCAAAGTATTTTATCTGCCTTTTGGGTCTTATAACCGGCGGCTTTATGTTCTGGACTTATAAAAAAGTGGTTAAAAAAATCACCACGAAGGCAATAATCTCCCTTGCGGGGATTTCCGCTCTGCTTATTGCGGTATCCCACTTTTTCGGGAGTGTGCTGGGGCTTGCCAAATACCTTAAAACCGAGTTTTCCATTTCCTATTCCACCTTTTCGGCAAAGTTTTCAAGCTATGTGGGAATGTTGTTTTCCGACGGAAATTCCTTGAGGTTTTTGATTATCGGGTTTATAATCAGCCTTTTCGCAGCAATAATCGCCATTGTGACAATATATATGCTTGACTACAGGAAAGCGGAGGAAAACCGGAAGACAAAGGTAACCATTCAAACGGTGAAATAATATAAAGGGTTGATTTATCAACCCTTTTTAAGTATATTTTCAGTTTTGTCATTACTCTTTATACAGGGGGTAATCACATGAACATACTTCTTGTGGAAGACGAAATTCCCCTTGCCGAAAGCATAGGGGAAATTTTAAAGGAACATAAGATATACTGCGATATCGTATATGACGGGCTTGACGGCTATGACTATGCCTCAGCCGGCATTTACGACGTAATTCTGCTGGATATCATGCTGCCTAAAATGAACGGTTTTGAGGTGCTTACCAAACTTCGTAATAACAAAATAAACACCCCGGTAATACTCCTTACCGCACGGGACAGGGTGAGCGACAAGGTCAAGGGTCTTGACGCGGGGGCGGACGACTATCTTACAAAGCCCTTTTCCACGGAAGAGCTCCTTGCTCGGATACGGGCGGTTTCCCGGCGGAAGGGGGAAATTTTGCTTAACGAAATCACCTTCGGCGACCTTACCCTTAACCTTAATTCCTGTCAGCTTACCTGCGGCGAAAGCTCCCTCCGTCTTGGCTTTAAGGAATTTGAAATAATGAAGCTTCTTATGTCTAACCCGGATTCGGTTATAAGCAAGGAGGAGCTTATAAACAAGGTGTGGGGCTTTCTTTCCGAAGCAGAGGACAACAACGTTGAGGTTTATATTTCCTTTTTACGCAAAAAACTTACCTTTCTTGACTCAAGGGTAACAATTTCCGCCGTAAGAAAAATCGGCTATCATCTGGAGTGCCGCCAATGATCAGGAAATTAAAAATCAAATTCGTGATAACCGTAATGGCGCTTATAACCTGCCTGCTGGCGGTTTTGTTTTCCCTGTTTTACTTCCGCACCGAAAGAACTTTATACAACGAAAGCATGGCGGCCATGAAGGATTACGCCTCCACCCAGCCGGGGCTTATTTTCTTTGACCGGTTCGGGAGAATTTTTGAAACAAATGAAGACAAGTATTCCCATCTTAATATGTTTGTGGTGGAATACTACCCTTCCCTGAAGCTTATAAAGCCCTACGGTTTTTACACCGAACTTACTTCCGAGCAGGAAAAATTTCTGCTTTTTATTGTGGAAAATGCCGTAAGTTCGAAAGGTTCCGACGGCATTATCGGAAAATACAATCTCCGCTATCTTAAAAGTTCCATAACCGGCGGGATCAGGATTGTGTTTTTAGACAAAGCCTATGAGGACAATACCCTCCACGGCATACTGATTTCCCTTATTCTTTTAGGCTGCGGCAGCTTCGTCTGCTTCTTTATAATAACCCTGATAATATGTAAAATAGCCGTTTCCCCGGTGGAAAAATCCATAATACAGCAGAAGCAGCTGGTGGCGGATATTTCCCACGAACTTAAAACCCCCCTTTCAATTATTTCGGCTAATGCCGAAATTATTTCCTCCAAACCCGACGCAAGGGTTTCGGAACTTGAAAAGTGGTTAGGTTATATAAAAGGGGAAACAAACCGTATGTCCGAACTTATTTCGGGTATGCTTTATCTTTCCAAAACCGACGAAGCGGCGGAAAGCTACGAAAAGCAAATCCTTGACCTTTCCTCCCTGGTAATGGGTTCTCTTTTACCCTTTGAAAGTATCTGCTTTGAAAAGGGGCTGACCTTAAAAACCAATATCCAGCCGGGAATATTTATATACGGAAACAGGGAACTGCTTGTCCGTCTGGTGGGGATTTTAACCGAAAACGCCGTAAAATATTCAAACCCCTCCCTTGGGGGAATTGTTTCGGTTGATTTGTATATAATTCAAGATAAAACCATAATGGCGGTAAACAACAGGGGCGAAGTCATTACGGGCAGGCAGGCAAAGGATATTTTCAAAAGGTTTTACCGTCCCGACGAAGCCCGTTCCCGTTCCGAAGGGGGATACGGTTTAGGGCTTGCCATTGCGAATAATATCGTTGAACTCCATGACGGAAAAATATCCCTTGAAAGCAACCCTACCGACGGTACCACCTTTATCGTCACCTTCAAAGCGTCATAACTCCCCCCTTATCTTTTCAAGAGCGGTTTTTTCAAGCCTTGACACCTGCGCCTGGGATATGCCTATTTCGGCGGAAACCTCCGTCTGGGTTTTTCCCCGGTAAAAACGTAAGGTTAAAATCCTCTTTTCCCGTTCGGTCAGCTTTTTTATAGCTTCGGTAATGGCGATGTTGGTTATCCAGTTTTCGTCATTATTGTTTTTGTCGCTTATCTGGTCCATAACGTACAGGCTGTCCCCGTTTTCTGAAAAAATGGGTTCGTACAGGGAAATGGGTTCCATTATGGCGTCCATGGCGGCGGTAACCTCCCTCTGGCTTATTCCCAGCTCCTTGGATATTTCCTCCGGCGTGGGCTCCCTTGAAAGGCTTTTTGAAAGCCTGTCCTTAACCTGAAGCGCTTTATATGCCGTATCCCTTACCGAACGGGAAACCCGAATATGGTTGTCGTCCCGAAGGTATCTCCTCACTTCCCCGATAATCATGGGTACGGCGTAGGTTGAAAATTTTACCTCCTGGGACAGGTCAAAATTGTCCACCGCCTTGATAAGTCCTATGCAGCCCACCTGAAACAGATCGTCGGGGGAGCCCCCCCTTGCGGAAAAGGACTGCAATACCGACAAAACCAGCTTGAGATTGGCGTTTATAAGCTTTTCCCTTGCCTTTTTGTCCCCCTCCCTGGATTTTTTCAAAAGCTCCCGCTTTTCGGCTTCGGATATGGTAATCAGCTTTGAGGTGTTTACCCCGCAAATTTCAACCTTGTTATACATTGACATAACGACCTCCGTTGGGGATACTTCAATTAAAGTTTTCCCCGTAAAAAGACCGTAAATACCTGTTTCAAAAAAGATACATTTTTATTATAAACAGTTAAAGGAGGAAGCTATATTTTGATATATTCGGTGGACAAAATCGAAAACAATTTGGCAACCCTGATCGGTGACGAGGGTGATATGAGGGTAATTGATATATCCATTCTAAACTTTACCCTTAAGGAAAACGATATTCTGATATACGACAATGCTGCAAACAGTTACACCATTGACAAAGATTTAACCGAAAAGCGGATTACGGAAAACAAAAAACGTTTAAGAAAGCTGTTCGAAAGGTAAAATCTAATTTTCGGTTGTCTTAACCCTGGCGGCAATATCGTATCTGTTGTTTGAAATGCTTCCTTTGGAAAAGGAGGCAATAAAACTGCCGTTCATTATCTCATATTTCAGAAAGCCGGTGTCCTCAAGGGCTTTTACGGCAAGCATAACGTTGTCGATAAATTCCTCCTTATCAGTGTTTTCCAGCACCACATACACTTTGTAAAGGTTTATTTGGGTTTCTTCCCCGATAATTCCGGCTTTGCAGTCGAATTCGATATATACCTCCTCCGGGTAAACCCCCGAGGCGGTTATTTTTTTAATAACTTTCCCTTTGATGGTATGCTTTACCACCGAAATCTGATAATACCTGTAATTGTCGGTAAAGGTGTTTTCCTTGGGATTATAGACAAATTCCGACACCACTCCGTTGCCGTCGTCGAAGGAAGCGATATAAAGCCGTCTGTTCCTGTCAAAGACCACCCCGGAAATTTTCATTTTTCCGGAATATAAGGCTCTGTTCTGTCTGACGGCTGCTTTTCCGGTTAAAATGGCGTCAAAGGGATTTCCCAAAATATAAAAGAACAAAAACCCCATACAGCATGTCACCGAAAAAATAAAAATAATCCTCATTGCCTTCACCTTATCACCCCTGATTATTATTTTCAGATTTGCAACATATAATCAACTACGGGTGGGGTAGGCTTGAGGAAAAAACTGTTTAAATGGCTGATATTTATAATATTGATTTTTATTTTATCCTTCGGGATAATGTTTGCCCTAAACTTTGACAAAGCGGCGGAGCAGTATGCGAAATTCAATGTAAAAAACAAAATAACCGAAGGAATAAACAAAATTTATTACGATAACACAAAAAGATTCTATGACCGGCTTAAAAACGCGGTTTTGTTAAACTATTCCCATGAGGGGAAAATAAATTCCATCTCGGTGGATACCCCTTTTTTAAATCTCCTTTCCGCAGAAATAATTTCCCAGTCGGTTTTATTTATAGAGGAATCCTCCTCCAGCTTCGGAATCCCCCTCGGGAACATAACATCAGTACGGCTGTTTTCGGGTTTGGGACCGAAAATAAGGGTAAAAATAATACCGCTGGGAAGTATCTCCTGCGGTATTAAAAGCAGCTTTACTGAAGGGGGGATAAACCAGACAATTCACAGAATCACCCTTGATATAAACGCCCTGATTGAGGTATTAACCCCCTTCAGTTCGAATCAGGCAGAAATCAATCTGTCTTATGTTATAAGCGAAACGGTGATTGTGGGGGAAATCCCCAATGTTTATTTTAAATAATCAGTTTGCGATCCCCGCCAGTGTGTTAAGGGTGGCATGAACCGTCCTTGAAGCGGTGGTGTTGTAGTTTATAACCACGATGTCGTCGTACTGGCCGGAGGTAAGCAGGTCAAGTATGCTGTCCTTGGCATGGTTGGTGTTGATATAGGTTATTTTATCGTAATGGGGGACAAGGAAGGTTACAAAGGGAGCCGCCGACGAATCGCCGATAACCAGCACCGATTTGCCGGTTTTCACCTTTGTGGTTATTTCCATTTTCGCCGCTTCGTCGCTTAAGAAGCAGTAGTAACCGTAGGAGGGAACGTCGAAGTAAATAACCCCGTCCTTCTTGACGATTCCGCCCTTGTAAATGTTAAGGGATGACAGATACATTTCGTCGATATCGTAATAGAAGAAGACGTCGAAGTTTTCATAAAGCATGGTGGACCCGGTGGCGGTGAAAAATTTGCCGTAGAAATTTTCCTCCAATATTTTTTCGGTGTAAAGGGAATCCGAAACCGGCTCTATCCCCGCTGCCCTGCAGTATTCCTTATAGGCGATATAAGCGCCCTTGTGGGTATAGTTGGGGTCGGTATTGAAGTAGAGATATTCGTTATTTTGGTAGTTTTCCTTGAAAAGGTTGTAAACGTCAACGTTTTTGACCGACTGGTCAGTAGCGGCAAAAACATCGGTTATAAATTTATTCTGGTTGCCGACGTAAAAATCGTCGCTTTTTCGTATTTCCTTTGGAATATCGACGAATTCGCACCGGGTGGGAATGAGAATATGATAAAAATTCGAATCCCCCGCAACCGAACTTAAATTGTTTACAGCCGAAACATACTTATTAAGGACGTTGCTTGTGTAGGTAAACTGTTCAAGGCCTATGCCGTAATACAGGTAGGTATAGCCCAGGTAATTTATAACCCAGCCGTGGTCGGTGATTTCCTCCCCGGAGGTGTCGGCGGAGGTTTCCGAAATATCACTTACATCCTGAGAAACATTGCCTGATACATCATTTGATATATCACCGGAACTTTCGCCGGTTTCGGAAATATCGGAAATATCGCTGTTTTCACCGGAATTATCCCCGTCGGGCTGACTTGCGGTCTGGGAGGTTTCGGTCTGGGATGAAGTATTATCATCCCCCTCACCGCTTGCCTTGAAAACAAACATGTAAATAAGCAGGCAGGCAATAAGCACCACAAGCAGGCAGATAACCGAAAACATTACCCTTGATTTGTTGTCGTTTTTGTTTACGCCGTGAAGCACATCTTTCCCGTCCATAACCATTCTCCGTTCTTTGGGATAAGTTTTATTACGACGCCGGACTTATTCGGTGGTGTTGGTTTCGTCACCGGAATTTTTTAATTCTTCTTCCTTTATTCTTTTTTCGTTTTCCCTTTTCTGGTTTTCCTTGCGTTTATTTTCGTTGTTTGCCTTTGATTTCTGGTGTTTTTCCTCCCTGATGGCAAGGAGTTTTTCAAAGGTGGGGTTTTCCTCGAATACGGCGGTGAACTGGTCGCGGTCCATGGTTTCGTATTTGACAAGGTATTCCGCCACGAAATGGAGGAGCTCCATATTGCTTATAAGCAGTTTTTCGGCAATCTCATACCCCTTGGTGATTATGGTATGAATTTCGTCGTCGATGGCGGCGGCTATTTTTTCGGAATAGTTCCGGGTGGTGCTGAAATTCTTGCCTAAAAATACCTCGTCATGGCCGGTGCCGAAGACGATGGGCCCTAAGGTTTCGCTCATGCCGTACTGGGTGACCATCTTTCTTGCGATTTCGGTTGCCCGCTGAATGTCGTTGGAAGCTCCGCCGGAAATATCGTGGAGAATAAGTTTTTCGGCTACCCGTCCCCCAAGGAGTACGGCGATTTTTTCAATCATTTCCTGCTTGTAAACCGAATATTTATCCTCTTGAGGTAAAGATATGGTATAACCCAACGCCATTCCGCTGGGGATTATCGAAACCTGATGCACGTCGTCCTGGGAAGGAAGCAGGTGTTCCACAATGGCGTGGCCCGCTTCATGGTAGGCGGTCGCCCGTTTGGCTTCCTCCTTAATAACCCTCGACTTCTTCTGGGGACCCACGATAACCTTTATTTCGGCTTCCTCGATGTCCTCCATCCCGATAAGCTGTTTATTCTTTCTTGCGGCAAGCAAAGCCGCTTCGTTCATCAGGTTGGCAAGGTCGGCTCCGGTAAAGCCGGATGTGGAACGGGCTATCATTTCCAGATCCACGTCCTCGTCAAGGGGTTTGTTCCTTGAGTGAACCTTGAGTATCTCTTCCCTTCCCTTGATGTCGGGATAATGAACGGTAATCTGCCGGTCGAAGCGGCCGGGACGGAGAAGAGCCGGGTCAAGTATGTCGGGACGGTTGGTGGCCGCTATTACGATAACCCCGTCGTTTACGCCGAAGCCGTCCATTTCCACAAGGAGCTGGTTTAGGGTCTGTTCCCGTTCGTCGTGACCGCCCCCCCAGCCGGCGCCCCTGTAGCGGCCGACCGCATCGATTTCGTCAATGAATATTATGGCGGGTGAGGAACGCTTTGCGGTTTCGAACAGATCCCTGACACGGGAAGCGCCCACGCCCACGTACATTTCCACGAAGTCGGAACCGGAAATGGAATAGAAGGGAACCCCCGCTTCCCCGGCCACCGCTTTGGCAAGCAGAGTCTTGCCGGTGCCGGGCGCCCCCACAAGGAGGACTCCCCTGGGTATCTTTGCCCCGAGGGAGGAAAATTTGCCGGGGTTTTTAAGAAATTCCACGATTTCCATAAGTTCTTCCTTTTCCTCGTCGGCGCCCGCCACGTCGGAAAAGAGGACCTTATGCTTTTCTTCTGAACCTAATTTGGTGCGGGCTTTGGAAAAGGCGTTCATCCTTCCCCCCAGACCGCCTATTGAGTTGGAATTCTTTGCCTGTCCGGAAGCCCGGGATATAAACACCCACCATATCACCACCATAATGATTATGACGATGACATAGGGTAAAAATGACACCCACCAGGGGATTACTGCTTTAGGTTCGTAGTCGTATTCTTTTATAATATTCGGGTACTGCTGATTTATAAGCTCATGGTAGTCTTCATAAAAGACATAAAAATCCTTCAGCCGGTATTTGACAATGGTGTTATCCTTAAGCTTTAATATTATATTGTTTTCCTCATCGACGACGAAGGAGGTTACCTGTTCGTTTTTGAAATATCCTCCAATGTCGCTGTATGTTATGCTTTTGGTGGGTGACTGGTTTGCAAACATGGAAGCGGCAAACACCACTAAAAGTATAAAAGCAACATAAAATATCACCATTTTGCGGTTGGATTTCATACGGAATCACCGTCCTTTTCGGTTTTGACGTTATATTGAAAATCAAAGACTATCGTAAAAATATCCCGTTTATCGGTTGTGGGTTTGTATTTATCGGCTATTCCTATAAAGGGAACGCCGATTATTTCGTTTTCCGCGCAGATAATCGGGATAAGCCCCCGGTACTTCAGGGGTATTTTTTTGTTAATAAATTCCTTCTTAATACTTTTGGTTATACCGTTTAACCGGAGGGTATCTCCGCTGTTTCTCGGTCTTACAAAAACAGCACCATTTATAATATCAGAACGGAGAGTTATTGTTGTTGAATTTTTGTTAATATGGTTAAAATTTTTGGGGCTGTTATTGTAGTAAATAACCACTTTACCGCCGGCAAGTATATTCTTTCCTGTTGAAAGCCGGGTGTATTCAATAAATTCCCCGTTATTTTCGGGGTGTGAACGAAAATTAACACTCCCCGAATCGGTAACGGCATAAAGGTTTCTTGAAACGGCAAACTTCCTGTTTGTCTTTTCCCTGACCGCTTTTGATATTTTTTCCGCCGTTTCCATGTCAAGAAATTCCGGGCAGTTGTTGTATATATACTGAAGTATCAGAACCTCGTCTTTTTCCGAAATATCCCCGGAAATTTCCTTCGCCTGACCGGTAAGATATTCGTTTATTTTTTCAAACAGCACCGACTGTCTGGTAAAAGCATTTATAAAAGAGGGGTTGATTTCTTTAAGCACCGGCAGCACAGTATGCCTTATTTTGTTGCGGGTGTATAAATCCTCCGAATTTGTGGAATCGGTGACATAGGAAATGCCCTTTTCAGTTGCGTAATCTTCAATCTCCTCCCTTGTCACGTCAAGGAGAGGGCGGATGATTTTCCCCCGTTTATAGGGTATGCCGCATAACCCTTTTAAGGCTGACCCCCTTACAAGGTTGAATATTGCCGTTTCCGCGTTGTCGTTGGCGTTATGGGCGGTGGCTATCAGGTCGATTGAGTTTTTTTCGGCTATATCAAAAAAAGTACTGTACCTTGCTTCCCTTGCGGCAAGTTCAAGAGATGCTTTGCTTACCTTTGCCAAAGCGGGGACATCTATTTGTTCGACAAATAAGGTTATTCCCCTGTTCCGGCAAACCTGCCTTACAAATTCCTCATCGGAATCGCTTTCTTTACCCCTTATTTTATGGTTGATATGCACCGCAGACACCTCAAAGCCGTATCTTTTTCTCAGGGAAAGCAAAACGTCCAAAAGCACGGAGGAATCCGCCCCGCCGGAAAAGCCCACCATTACCCTATTGGCACCGTTCAGCAGATTGTGTCCCTCAATGGTTTTTATTACTTTCAGTCTAAGGATATCGGAAACTTTCTTATACATATTTTGTTTCGATGGGAACGAATTTGAAGTAATGGCCGTGCCAGGCGAATTTCACCGTGCCTGTCTGGCCGTGGCGGTTTTTGCCGATAATACATTCGATTATCTGCTGGTCGGAGGGTACGGAGTTCTTTTCCTCCCCGGTATCGTAGTCCTCCCGGTAGAGCATCATAACTATATCGGCGTCCTGTTCGATTGCCCCCGAATCCCTTAAGTCCGACAGCACCGGCCGCCTTTCCTTTGCCCCCTTGGGGGGACGGGAAAGCTGGGAACAGATAAGTACCGGAATTTTCATTTCCTTTGCAAGAAGCTTGAGGGAACGGGTAATATCCGCCACCTCCAGAACCCGGTTATCCTTATGGGTTTCTGCCTGCATAAGCTGAAGGTAGTCGATTATAACCATTCCGCAGTTTTTAAGACGGCGGATTTTGGATTTGATTTCGGTCATTGAAATATCCGAAGTATCGTCAAGATAAATGCCGGTAGCGGACAGATTGGAACAGGCAAGGGCAACGTCCCCCCACTGTTCGTCGTTGAAGCTGGCTTTTCTTACCACATAGTTGTCAATCAGCGCTTCGCAGGAAATAAGCCGGTGGACAAGCTGCTGCTTTGACATTTCAAGGGAAAATATGGCAATATCCTTCTTCGGGTATATTTTTCCCATGCTTAAGGCGATATTCAGCGCAAAGGTGGTTTTACCCACACCGGGGCGGGCGCCGATTAGCACCAGGTCCCCTTCCCCAAGGCCTATAAATACATCGTCAAGGTCGTTATAACCCGTTCGAAGCCCCATATCCTCCCCCGGATGGGAGGCAATATACTGGTAGTAGGCGTAGTTTTCCTTTAACGTTTCGCTTATATGGGTAAGTCCCGTACGGTACCGCTTGTCGGCGACGGCGAAAACAGCCTGCTCCGCGTAATCAACGATGGAATGGACTTCCCCCTTTTCGGAAAAGGCGGTTTCGGAAATATCCCGGGCGGCGTTTATAAGTTCCCTCAGGGTGGCCTTTTCCTCGATAATCCTGACATATTCCGAAACATTGGTGTTTTCGGCGGCAACGTCGCAGATAATCTTTATGTATTTCGCCGCATCGAATTCGGTGGTGCCGGATTCCTCCTTGACAGCTTCGATAAGGGTGACGAGATCGATAGACCTGCTTTTAGAAAACAGGTTTCTTATTGCCGCAAATATGATTTTATGGGAATCGATGTAAAAGTGTTCGGGCTTTAGCGTTTCGGCTTTAAGCAGGTTTTCCTGGTCTATAATTATGGCACCCAGCAGAGCCTGTTCCGCCACCAGGGAATGGGGCATTTGCTTAATGTTTTCGAATTCTGCCATTTTACTCTCCGTATATTTTACGGCTAATTTTGCACCTTTAAACTTAATTTAGCCTGAATTCCGGGGAAAAGTTTTACCGTAACCGTATATTCCCCCATGGTTTTTATCGTTTCGTTTATAACTATCTTCTTTTTGTCGATGTCAAGACCCAAATCGGCTTTTATTTTTTCGGCAACATCCTTGCCGGTTACGGCGGAATACAGCTTTCCGTCAATCCCGCCGGTGGTATTGAAGACAAGCACTGTTTTTTCAAGGATTTCCTTGTGGGAAAGGGCAGACTTCTTTTCTTCCGACTGCTTAAAGGCTTCCGCTTGCTTTTTCGATTCGATGTCTTTTATTATCTGTTCCGTTGCCTCTTTGGCTAAATTTTTCGGGATAAGATAATTTTTGGCGTAACCGTCGGAAACCTTAACGATTTCCCCTTTTTTACCCTGTCCCTTAACGTCCTCAAGCAATACGACTTTCATATTTTCCCCTCCTTAAAATTTATGAGGTAAATTATTCTGCTTCGCAGTATTCGATTATGGCTTCCCTCAGCATTACCATTGCCTGTTTCATGGAAACGCCGCTGAGTTTTGCCCCGGCGGAATCAAAATGGCCGCCCCCCTTAAGCTTTTCAAGAATCAGGGAAACATTCACGCTGCCGTCGCTGCGGGCGGAAATATGAATGGTGTCCTCCGCAAGGGATAAGGTAAAGGTTGCCTTTATCCCCTCTATCTGAAGCATTCTTTCGGCAGCCTGGGCGGCTATCACCCGGTTTTCGGGGGTGTTGTCCAGGTCATACTGGGCGATGGCGAAAATCTTTCTGAAGATTATAATATTTCTTTCAAATTCCGCCAGCTTTTTAAATTCGCCTATCCGGTATTTGAACACCGACTGGGCTTTTCCGGCGTTGGCTCCCTCGCCCCTTAAATAAACCGCTGCGGAAAAGGTGCGGATACCCACATTCCGTGTAAAGTTCTGGGTGTCGAGAAGTATTCCCGCAAGCAACAGCTCCGCTTCCTCCTTGTAAAGGGTATTTGGAGGTAGCACCAGTTCCAGCATTTCCGAAACCAGTTCGCTGGCGGAGGAGGCGCTGGGCTCTATATAGGATATTTCGTGGCTGCGGGAAAATTCCTGGGTCTGCCGGTGGTGGTCTATGATTGCGATATGTTCGGCTTTTTTGTATATTTCCGGAGATTCCAAAATCCGCTCGTTGTTTACGTCGGTTATAATCACAAGGGTGTTGGGGGTTAGAAGTTCCTGCCCGTAGATTTTATCCACGAAAATGTTGTCGTAATCCTTAATCATGGAAAGCATATTGGCAAAGGTGTTGAAGCTCTGATTAGAAAAATCGCTTATTATATTAACGTCCCTGCCTAAATACATAACCAGCCTTGCAATGCCGATATTGGAAGCGATGGCGTCAAAATCCGGGTTGGCATGTCCCATTATAAGCACGTTGGTTGACTTGTTTATCAGTGACACCAGCTGGGTAGCCACTGTGCGGGATTTGATTTTGGTTCGCTTCTGAAGCGTCTTTGTCCTGCCGCCGAAAATATCGGTGTCGGACTTGGTTTTGACGATTGCCTGGGCGCCCCCCCTCTGAAGGGCAAGCTGGAGGGAGATTTTGGCTGCCTCCTCCTTTTCCGACAGGGTGCCGTCAATACGGGCAATCCCCATGGAAATGGTAAGGGGGGTGTTTTCGTCGGTTTCGGAAATATCGTAAACCTTGTCGAGGATATCGAACTTGGCGTCAATCACTTTATTCATATACCGTTCTTCAAAGAAGATGATATATTTATCCCGTTCGTATTCCTTTATGATACCCTTCATCGAGGATACCCAATCGGAAAGGATGTTGGCGATTTTTGCGGATATTTCCCTGTACCTGTCCTGCATCCCCTGGGTGATTTCCGAAATGTTGTCCACCACCGCATAGGCCACCAGCACGTTGGAGCTTAAGTGTTCGGCATACAGGTTTTCAAATTCGGTGACATCGCTCCACACCACAAGGTAAAAACTCTTTCTCAGTGTTTCAATCTGGTAGGGGAAAATCCGGTAGTATCTGTCCCCTTCCTTTACGGTATAGCTTTTTTTTCCCTCCTCTTTAAGCCGGTTGAATTTTTCAACCGAAACCACTCCGTTGCCTACGGTGGTTATGGATTCCCCGATTTTAATACGGGAATCCGAGTAGAGAGTGTCAAGGGAGTTGTTGTACCAGGAGATGGCTCCCGAAACGTCGCAGAGGAGCACCGGCAGATTCATGCCGGATATAAAGTCAAAGGTGTGGGCGGCAAGGGATTTGCCCGCCAGCAGATTCTTGGCGTCGCCGGAACCGAAATAAACGAAGATAAACACATAAACGAGATAACAGGCAAGCAGAATCGAGGAAAAAATCCCCGCTTTGGCGCTGTACACAAAGGCAATGGCGCACAAAGCCGCCATAAACGCCGTGCTTATCACAAAGGAAAAGAGATTGTTTTTAATAAAATGTTTCGGGTTCATCAAGTCATCTCCGTTTATGTCACCTGTTTATTCGATGGTCTGCTGAAGGAAGGTAAAATCCTCCTCCTCAAACAGTCCTCCCGGGGAGGGCAGGCTGGTCTTGCGGTAGCGGCTTTCCTTTGCAAGGGGGGAATTTACCTTGTCATAATAATTGGCGTATATAACCTTCTGCCCCTTCTTTAAGGTCATAACCGTGGAACCGTAGGAGGTGCGGGTGGTCTTGAAGGTAAGCTGTTTTGCCTTTACGATAAGGGCTTTCCCGGCGTCGGAACGGATTAGGAATTCGTCCTTGTCCTCCACAAAAAGAGCGTTTACAAGGGGTGATTTTTCAAAGAAGGCGTTTTTCAGCTTTTTCCGGTTGGTTTTGGTTTCGTAATTTTCGCAGCTTATCTTAACCGCCTTGCCGTTTTCAAAGAACAGAGCGGCATTTTTCTTGAAGTCGGTAAGACACAGGGCGGCTATCACCTTTTCGTTCGGGTCAAAGGACAGCTTTGCGGGGATGTAATCCCCCAGGGACGACGCCTTTGTGTCCTCGAAGTCATACAGATGGGCTTTGTAAACCTGGGCGGCGGAGGTAAAGAAGAGCACTTCCGCAAGGTTTGCGGTTTCCTGGGAATAGACAAGATAGTCGTTTTCCTTGAATTTCTGCACGTCGTTTCCCCGGAGGGAGGCGGCGGTGCATTTTTTGAAATAGCCCTCCCTGGAAAGGAAAACCGTTACGGGGTAGTCCTCGTGGGCTATTAATTCTTCTACGATGCTTTCCGCTTTTTCTTCGGAGACAATAACCGTCTTCCTGGGTTTTCCGTACTTTTCCTTTATCTGGTCAAGCTCTTTTATAATGTATTTTTTAATTTTGGCATCGCTCTGGATAAGTTCGTAAAGCCGGTTTATTTCCTTTTCCAGATCGGTTATCTCGTCGATATTGTCAAGAATGTATTCCTTGTTCAGATTGCGGAGCTTGATATTTGCTATAAATTCCGCCTGTTCCTCGTCAATGGAAAAGCCCTTCATTAAATTCGGAACAACGTCCTTGTCATTTTCGGTATGCCTTATTATGCGGATAGCCTTGTCTATGTCAAGGAGTATCTTTTTCAAGCCTTCAAGCAGGTGAAGACGCTGGCTTTTCTTTGTCCAGTCGTATATAAAGGTGCGGCGGAGGCATTCGATTCTGAAGGCGCACCATTCCTCAAGGATTTCCATAACCCCCAAGGTTTTGGGGACATTCCCCACCAAAACGGTGAAGTTGCAGGAAAAGGAATCCTCAAGAGGGGTAAGCTTGAACAGCTTTGCCATAAGCTTGTCCGGGTCGCTTCCCCGCTTAAGGTCAATGGCAATGGTAAGACCGTTTATGTCGGTTTCGTCCCTTATGTCGGAAATTTCCTTTATTCTGCCTTCTTTGACCAGCTTTGTAACCGTGTCCTTGATTTTTTCGACGGTGGTGGTGTAGGGGATTTCGGTTACCTCGATGCAGTTGTTCTTGTTGTCATATTTATACTTTGACCGGAGCCGGAAGGACCCCCTGCCGGTTTTGTATATTTCCAGCATTTTGTCTTTATTATAGAATAAAAATGCACCGGTGGAAAAATCGGGGGCTTTTAAAGTTTCAAGGAGTTCCTCTTCGGTAACTTCCCCTTTTTTCAGATACAAGGCCGTCAGGTCGCAGACTTCCGTCAGGTTGAAGGAACAGATTAAGCTTGACAGACCCACGGCTATTCCGGAATTGGGGGAAACTAAAATATTGGGGAAGGCGGTGGGCAACAGCAGGGGTTCGGTGGTGGTATGGTCGTAGTTGTCGGTAAAGTCCACCGCGTCCTTTTCGATGCCGCCGAAAACATATTCGCAAATCTTATCCAGCTTTACTTCCGTATAACGGGAGGCGGCAAAGGCCATGTCGGAATACTGCTTGCCGAAGCTGCCCTTGGAATCCACAAAGGGATGAAGCAGCGCTTCCTTGTCGGCAGTGAGACGGACAAGGGTTTCATAGATTGCCAAATCCCCGTGGGGATGGAGCTTCATTGTCGCCCCCACCACATTGGCGGATTTTGTCCGGTTTCCCGTCAACAGCCCCATTTTATACATGGTGTACAGGATCTTTCGGTGGGAGGGCTTGAACCCGTCGATTTCGGGTATCGCCCTTGACACGATAACCGTCATGGCATAGGGCATATAGTTGGTTTCAAGAACCCTTGTTATTTCGCTGACTTCAATTGCAGCTTCCTTTTCTATATCTACTGTCTTTTTCTTTTTCGCCATCTTAAGCCTTCACCGATTAACGGTAGGTAAACCTGCCTTTCTTATATTAGCCTAAATATCCGCGTAGGGGAGATATTTCGCCCCGTTTTCCGAAATAAATTCCTTCCTGGCGGCAATGTTGTCCCCAAGCAGGATGTCGAACATCTCATAGGTTTTAGCCTCGTCCTCCATGGTTATCTGCATCAGCCTGCGGGAGGAGGGGTTCATGGTGGTGCTGCTCATCATCTTGGCGTCGTTTTCCCCAAGCCCCTTTGACCGCTGAAGGGTGTATTTGGCATTACCCAGGGTTAAGAGTATTTCGTTCTTTTCCCTTTCGTCATAGGCAAAATAGGTTTCGGTTTTGCAGGTGATTTCGTACAGGGGGGTCTGGGCGATAAACACCCGCCCTTCTCTGATAAGGGAGGGTAAAAGCCGGAAGAGCATTGTCAGAATAAGAGTGCGTATCTGGTAGCCGTCCTCGTCGGCGTCGGTGCAGATTATAATTTTGCTCCACCGCAGGGCTTCCCGGTTATAGGTCTGACCGGCTTTCGCCGACTTCCCTTTTCCCCCCATTTCGATGCCGCAGCCGATTATCTTAATCAGGTCGGTTATGATTTCGTTGGCAAGGATTTTGTCATAGGTGGCTTTCAGGCAGTTTAGAGGTTTCCCCCTGACGGGGATGATTGCCTGAAATTCCGCATTCCTGGCAAGCTTGCAGCTTGTAAGAGCGGAATCCCCTTCCACGATATAAAGCTCGCATTTATTTTTGTCCTTGGAACGGCAGTTTACGAATTTATCGACGGTATTTGAAATGTCAAGGGATGTGGTAAGCTGTTTCTTGACGTTTACCCTCATGCTTTCGCTTTGTTCCCTCGAACGCTTGTTTATAAGCACCTGATTGCATATCCGGTCTGCCGGCTGGGGATTTTCAAGAAAGTACACCTCAAGGCAGTGCTTGAAGAAATCCGTCATTGCCTCGGTTATAAAGGGGTTGTTTATTGCCTTTTTGGTCTGATTGGCGTAGGAGGTCTGGGTGGAAAAGGAGTTGGACACGAACACCAGACAGTCTTCGATGTCGTTGAAGGTTATCTTTGCTTCCTTTGCCTTATACTTGCCGTTGGTTTTAAGATACTTGTCGATTACTCCTGTAAAAGCGGATTTCAGCGCCTTTTCGGGGCATCCCCCGTGTTCAAGGAAGGAGGCGTTGTGGTAGTATTCGATTAACTGCACTTCGTTGGAAAAACAGAAAGCAAAATTTATCTTTAACTTGTATTCCTCTTTATCCTCCCGGTCCCGTCCCGACCTTTCGGTGGAATAGAATACGGGTTCGTTAAGGTAGTTTACCCCCACCGTTTCGAAAATATAGTCGATTATACCGTTGGGATAAAGGTATTCGCTTTTTTCAAAGGTTCCGTCCCCGTTCTGCCAGCTTAGGCAGAGAAGCAGACCTTCGTTTGCCACCGCCTGCTTTTTAAGGGTGGTGGCGTAGTATTCCTTGGATATGTTTATGTCGGTGAAAACCTCAAGGTCGGGTTTCCAGCGGATAACCGTACCGGTCTTGGTTTTGGGGCAGGGTTCCTTTATAAGTTCGCTTGCCGGTTCGCCTTTCTTAAAGGAAATGAAATACTTCGTCCCCTTGGAATAGGCGGTTACTTCCATATATTCGGAGGAATACTGGGTGGCGCAGGCGCCTAAGCCGTTAAGTCCCAAGGAATATTCATATGCTCCGCCGGAGGTGTTTTCGTACTTGCCGCCGGCGTAAAGTTCGCAGTACACCAGTTCCCAGTTGAACCTGCCTTCCTTTTCGTTCCAGTCAAGGGGAACCCCCCGGCCGAAGTCCTCCACGGTTATGGAACGGTCTTTGTAAACCGTAACGTTTATCTGCTTTCCGTAGCCTTCCCGGTGTTCGTCGATAGCGTTGGAAAGGATTTCGAAAAAGGAATGCTCGCAGCCCTCAAGTCCGTCGGAACCGAAGATAACCGCAGGTCTTTTTCTAACCCGTTCGGCACCCTTAAGGGAGGATATGGATTGTTCGTTGTATTCTTTTTTCTTTGCCACGCTGACCTCCTGAAACGGTTACTTCCTATTTTACCCTGTAAAATCCGACTTTTTTATAAACCTTCGAAACGGTTTTATTAGCCACAAAGGACGCCCTTTCGGCTCCTTTGGTTATAACGTCCTGAATATAGACCTTGTCTTTAATAAGGCGTTCCGCTTCCTCCCGTATGGGACGGAGGGTTTCAACAACCGCTTCCCCCACCGCTTTCTTAAAGTCGCCGTAGCCTTTATTCTGGAATTCGTTCTGTATCTCGTCATAGGTTTTGCCGGTGCAAACCGAATAGATGGTCAATAGATTGGAAATTCCCTTTTTGTTTTTCTGGTCGTACCTGATTTCGGTTTCGCTGTCGGTTACCGCCCGTCTGAATTTTGCCATAATAACCTCGGGGGAATCCATCAACAGCACGCTGCCGGTACTTTCTTCCGACTTGCTCATTTTACTTTCGGGGTCGCTTAAGGACATTATCCTTGCCCCCACTTTGGGGATATAGGGTTCGGGGACGGTGAACACATCTCCGTATATGCCGTTGAAACGGTTGGCGATATCCCTTGTGATTTCCACATGCTGTTTCTGGTCCTCCCCCACGGGGACAAGATTTGCCTGATATATGAGAATATCCGCCGCCATAAGGACGGGATAGGTGTACAGTCCGGCGTTTATATTGTCGCTCTGCTTTTTGGCCTTGTCCTTAAACTGGGTCATCCGGTTGAGTTCCCCCATCATGGTGTAGCAGCCTAATACCCAGGCAAGCTCGGCATGGGCGGGAACCATGGACTGTATAAAAAGCACGTTCTTTTCCGGGTCAAGCCCGCAGGCGATATACTGGGCAAGCTGTTCTACGGTGCGCCTTCTTAAAACCGAAGGGTCATGCCTTACGGTTATGGCATGAAGGTCGGCAAGCATATAGAAACATTCATAATCGTTGTGAAGACTTACCCAATTCTTGATGGCTCCTATGTACGAGCCGAGGGTGAGGTCCCCGGTGGGTTTGATTCCCGACAGAATACGGGGCTTTTTTTGGTTTTCCATGTCTGACTCTCCTGAAGGAAAAATACTAAATATTGTATGTGTTCATTGTATTGTATCATACATTTTCCGGATTTTCAATAAAATTTTTGGAAAAATCCATTTACAAGATAAAATGTTTGATGTATAATGTTATGTCATATTATGCTTGAAAGGAACGGAATCATGTCAAAAATTCTCGTTGAAACGTCGGCGCGTCACGTTCATGTTACAAGTGAAGCGCTTGAAATTCTCTTCGGAAAAGGGTATGAGCTTACTCCCAAAAAAATGCTTTCCCAGCCCGGACAGTTTGCCTGCGAGGAGAGAGTGGACGTGGTCGGACCCAAGAATACTATCAAAGGTGTATCCATCTTAGGCCCGGTACGCCGGGTTAATCAGGTGGAGGTTTCCCTCACCGATGCCCGTACTTTAGGGGTTAATCCCCCGGTCAGGGAATCCGGCGACGTTGCCGGCTCCGCTCCCCTTAAAATTGTGGGTCCCAAGGGAGAGATTGAGCTTAAAGAAGGGTGTATCGCCGCCAAACGGCATATACATATAACCCCCAAGGAAGCAGCCGAATGGAAGCTTTCCAACGGGCAGATCGTGTCGGTGAAGATCGAAAACACCCCCCGTCCCGCAACCTTCGGGAACGTGGTTGTAAGGGTAAGCGAAAAGTTCGCCCCCGCAATGCATATCGACACCGACGAATCCAACGCCGCCTGTGCCTTCGGCGAGGTTTACGGCGAAATAATTACCGACTGATCAAAAAAACTATAAAGGAAAGGAACTCACATGATTAGCTACTCTAAAGAAGTTGAACAAATGTGTTGTGTTGCCAAGGGTCCCGATCATGGTCCCTCCCCCCTTCCCGAGGAAGGCAAATGGGTTCAGGCAAAGCAGATTACCGACATTTCCGGCTACACCCACGGTGTGGGCTGGTGCGCACCCCAGCAGGG
>LSQX01020091.1_pt1 | contig 79817 bp, 75 predicted proteins | sample 654561 | NCBI WGS metagenome assembly LSQX01 (sample SAMN04489861, study PRJNA283612) | anaerobic digester metagenome | isolation source: 4 biogas reactors fed with cattle manure at either 37C or 55C with and... | place: Denmark: Kongens Lyngby | collected 2014
CAGGCGATAGAGAGCAACGAACCCGCACGCCCCGTCGCGCTGCGAAAGGCGTATCGGATTCTAAAACAACAAAATATCGATCTCGAAAAAGAGCTGACGGAAAATAAAACCAGGATCGAAAAGCTCGTCAAAGAGCAGGCCAACAAGATCGGCGGAACCCAGGAAATCGAGCGCGTACTCGACGAGACAAAAATGGCCGCCGGGACCGTGGCTGTTCAGGGGCCAGGGGTTATTGTGCTGCTGCACGACAGCCCTAAGAGAAACCCGTCCGAAACCCGCCAGGACGTCGTAAACGACTATATTATCCATGATTCGGACATACGGGGAATCGTAAACGAGCTGTTTGCCTCCGGTGCGGAGGCTATTTCTCTGAACGGACAACGCTTGGTGGCGACGTCGTCCATTCGCTGCGTGGGGCCGGTAGTGCTGGTCAACTCCACCCAGATTGCTCCCCCGTTTGTCATTAAAGCGATTGGCAAGCCAGAGACCCTTGAAAACGGGTTGAAAATACCCGGAGGAGTGGCGGATGGGTTGATCTTGCTCGATATGATCGAGATAACTAGACAGCCCAATATTGTAGTGCCGGCTTTTACTGGCAGTACTCGATATAAATATGCAGTGCCCAGCAAAAATGCTCAATAGCCCATCCGGCAGTTGAAGTCTTTGGAATTCTTTTCCAATGGCGGAAGGGAAGGCTGCTGGCGGCAAATAACTATATCTGATACTATAAATCTTCGGAGTTTTGAATGCTTTGGCTGCCCATTTTAGGGCTGATAATTGGGTTTTCCATCTACTGGCTGCCGCTTCGGCTTCCTCCGGATTATGCCAGCTATCTGTCGCTTGCCACTCTTGCGGGAGTCGATTCGATCTTTGGGGGGATCAGAGCTGGAATCGAAGGCAAATTCCACGATGACATCTTTATCTCAGGATTTGTGTCGAACACAGTTCTGGCGGCTCTTCTTGCATTTCTAGGTGACAAGATCGGGGTTGATTTGTGGCTTGCGGCCGTGGTGGCTCTCGGCGGCAGGGTGTTTCTGAACCTGTCACTTATCCGCCGATATTGGCTCACTCAGACGGCAATGAGCAGAAAGCGCGAGGGCTAATTTGAACCGAAAAGAATATATTGCCGGTCTCGATATAGGGACTACAAAAACATGCTGTGTGTTGGCTGATGTTGATCTGGCCTCAAGCGCTATCGAAATTCTCGGCGCCGGTCTGGCTCCGTCCGAAGGCGTCCGAAAGGGCGTCGTCGTCGACCTGGACTCGACCACCCAGTCCATCCGAGCCGCTGTCGACGATGCTCAAAAACAGGCAGGCAATATACAAATAAGGACAGTTGTGGTCGGAGTGACCGGCGAGCATGTATCATCCCTCAACAGCCGGGGAGTGATAGCTATTGCATCGGAGGACAACGAAATCTCAAGCCTCGACGTCGAGCGTGTGGTGGAGGCATCAAGGGTGATAGTGTTGCCGCCGGAGCGCGAAATCATACACTCGATCCCTCGCGGATTCATTGTCGATGGACAGGATGGGATCAAAGATCCGGTCGGAATGTTTGGCGGCAGACTTGAGGTCGAAACGCATATAGTCACCGGCTCGACGGCGTTTTTGGATAACGTCGTCAAATGTGTCCAGCAGGCTGATCTGGCCATCGACCGAGAGGTGCTCGAGCAGATAGCGACGGGCATAGCTACTGTGCAGGATGCCGAAAGGGATTTGGGGGTTGCGCTGATAGACATTGGCGGCGGGACGACTAATGTCGCGTTATTTATTGATGGGGTAATACTCTACACTGCGGCTCTCCCAATCGGCGGCAGCCACGTGACCAAGGATATCGCCGTTGGTTTGCGAAGCTCTGCCGAGGAAGCCGAGCGCGTCAAAATCGAGTATGGCTGTGCGTCGATGGACATGGTTGGCGAGGACGAGTTGTTCCAGGTATCCAGACTGAGTGCGGATGAACCGAGCGAGCTGCCTCGGAGTTTGCTGGCAAGCATCATCGAGCCGCGAATGGAGGAAATTTTCGAGAAAATCCGCGAGGAGCTTATAAAATCCGGTTATCAGGGCATGCTCCCGGGTGGAGCGGTCATCACCGGTGGAGGAGCTATACTTCCCGGCGTCGTAGATATGGCCGAAAAATTATTGTCGATGCCGGTCCGGCTCGGGCTGCCTCGCGGCGTAGGCGGGCAGATCGATTCAGTGAATACTCCGATTCATACCACCGCTGTTGGGCTGGCAATGTATGCCGCAAAACAGCATTTAGACTTGCGGAGCAAGCAGAAAACCGCTAAACTAAAGGGTGGGTTGCGGGGACTCTTTAAGTTGTTCACAAGACGAGACCAGTAGTGGTCTAACTAAGCAATTATATCGTGTTAATCGCGTGAGAGGAGCTTGCGAGAGATGGGAAACGGTGGTTCTGATTATTACGCAAAGATAAAAGTGATCGGTGTCGGCGGAGGTGGGATGAACGCCGTCAATCGAATGATAGACGCTGGGGTGTCGGGTGTCGATTTTATGGCGATGAACACCGATACCCAGGTGCTTGGTATGTCCGATGCCAAAAGCAAGCTCCAGCTTGGCGGCAGCCTGACCAGAGGGCTGGGCGCCGGGGGCAATCCTGAGGTCGGGCGTGCATCCGCCGAGGAAAGTCGGCCGGAGATCCGCAGGCTTCTCGAGGGCGCGGATATGGTCTTTATAGCTGCTGGAATGGGCGGCGGGACTGGAACCGGAGCGGCGCCGGTAATCGCCGAACTATCCAAAGAATTGGGCGCGCTAACTGTCGCGGTTGTCACCAAGCCGTTCACTTTCGAGGGGCCAAAGCGAGGACTTGTGGCCGAGGCAGGCACCAACGAACTAAAGGATCGTGTCGATACCCTTATCACCATACCCAACGATCGCTTGCTGAGCGTCGTCGAAAAGCGCGCGACGCTAGTTGACGCGTTCAAAGTGGCTGACGATGTTGTCCGACAGGGAGTGCAGGGTATCTCCGATATCATCACCATCCCCGGAATGATCAACGTTGACTTTGCCGACGTCAAAACCATAATGGAAAACCAGGGAACCGCTTTGATGGGCATCGGCCAGGGATCTGGTGACGACAAGGCGGTTAAAGCGGCCGAAATGGCATGCGCCAGCCCACTGCTGGAGACAACGATCGACGGCGCGCGCGGCGTTCTGATTAACATCACAGGCGGCGTAGATCTGACATTGACTGAAGTTTATGAAGCTGCCGACATCATCTATAAGGCCTGCGATGCGGACAATGTTAACGTCATATTCGGCACCGTTGTAGATGAGTCCCTGAACAACGAAGTACGAATTACAGTGCTTGCTACCGGCTTTGATGCTGCCGAACGAACGCCCCAGCCCATACTCACCAGAGCGGCGACGGCGGCTGGGCAAGGCGGGTCGCAGAGAAACTCTGACGCGACTGTCACATCAGAGTCCAGTCATCCATCCGAAGTAGAGTTAGATATTCCGGCGTTTTTGCGGAGAAGATAGAAATAGCATATCCGTATATTTAACAGGGGCGTGAAGGACAGAAAAGCGGGCCTTTTCTATCCCCACGCCTTTGTTTTTTGAACGGATATCAAGGATAGCCTTCAGTGAGTAACTTGTTCACAATAGCTTATTGGTCAACTTTCTGGCGTGGTCACGCTGAGAGAATTCTTGTAGCGACCATCAAAATCGCGGTCATAGTTACGGCCTATCTGATCTTGCGCTTTTTGATTCGCAGGGTGATAGGCGGGCTTCTTAAGTCCTCTTTGGCAAGGCTGGACGGGGAGATGCTGCATGCCAGAAGAGCGCGTTTGCATGCTTTGCGAAGTATGATCGGCAGTGCGATCGGTTTCATATTGGGTTTTTTGGCTGCAATTATGATCCTGCAAGCCGCCGGGATTAACATAGTTCCGTTATTGACCACTGCCAGTATCGCGGGTCTCGCCATAGGATTCGGCGCACAAAAGCTGGTGCGCGACGTTATTTCCGGCTTCTTTATCCTGATCGAAGACCAGTACGGCATCGGCGATTATGTAACCATTGGATTGGTGACGGGCGTCGTTGAAGACCTCCAAATACGCACGACTCGCATCCGAGATGCGGTCGGTAAACTATATACATTGAGTAATGGGGACATAACCCAGGTTTGCAACCAGTCTCGGGGGGATCTGCTCCTATCTGTCGATTATGCGATAGCCGCCTCAGCTGATATCGACAAGGCAAGAAGTGTGCTTATGGCCGTAGCCAAATCTGTTGCTGATGAGTTTCCTGACGATATCAACGAGCCGATGGTCTGCGGGGGGTTGGTGCAAATCAGCGCGGCTTCAAACGTGGTTCGCGTCACAGGCACAGTGTCCGTAAGCGCTCAAGAAGCGATACGTTTCGAACTCAATGCTCGGGCGCAGGTGGCGTTATCCGAAAACGACATCGCGGTTGTATAGACAAATATGAACGGGTTTGTCGATTGCGACAAACCCGCTAATGGCCAATCAAAGTCACGGTCGCGACCGCACTAAGCCCGGCCGAACAACCTTCTCAGCGATTCCCACACATCCGCCCAAACTCCGGGTTTAGGGGGTGTGCTCGGCACTACCTCTTCTACGAATAGGGAATCATCGACGGAGCCGTAACGTTCGGCCACCTGCCTGATCGCGTCGCGAACCGTCTCCTTATCCCTATAGAACCACCCGTTCCATCCGCAGACATGGCATTGTGCATTGTCCGCCGGGTTGAGCGCGTCGCAGAGGCCGCAGACTTTGAAGTCCCGTTCACTATGTCCTGTTTTTTCGGGGCCTCTGTCTTGCCAGTGCATTGCAGTACACCTTCTACGCGCGCTATTAACGGCTTTCACCGTCATGATAATTGTCCCCTAGGCTCTTTTCGCGCAAACTACGCGATCGGCCATCAAGCCCGCATAATAATAAAGTCACATTGCCGACCAAGCTTAGACTTGAGTTAAATAAACCATTACTCTATAATGGAGTAGTGCGACGGCGATAATATAGTACTTGTGGTGGACAAAAAATTGTGGCACGGGAACTATTAGCGGCCGATCAGCGTACATAAATCTAGGAACAGAGGTGGAGGTCCCTGGTGGAACTTGTAGACACCGTTATTGAGGGGGCACAGGATAAAGACAGACGAGAGTTTGATCGGCTTGTGGAACGCTATCACAAGCAGGCGTATAACGTCGCGTATCGAATGGCAGGCAATCACGCTGATGCGGAAGACTTGACCCAGGAAGCATTCATTCGAGCATTCAGATTTTTTGGTCAATACCGCAGGGAACTTCCTTTTGATAGTTGGTTGTATAAGATTATGTCTAACGTTTTTATCGACCGACTGAGGAGAAAACCCAAAGCGAAGATCAGGTCGCTGGACCAGCCGATACAGACCTCCGAAGGTGAGGTTGAGTTCGATGTTGCCGACCCGACCTCAGGGCCGGAGGACGCTGTCCTGGCAATGGAAGTGGATAGCCGCATACAAGCGGCTTTAGACAAGCTGCCCGAGGCGTTTCGGATGACCGTGATTTATGCCGATATTGAGGGTCTTTCGTATGAAGAGATCGCCGAGGCTACGAACACAAATATCGGCACTGTGAGATCCCGGCTTCATCGTGGAAGACGTCTTTTAAGGGATAAGCTCAAAAAGTATGAACATCAGTTGATATAGGGCAGGTGTAATACTATGAATTGCCGTCGCGTCGTGAATCTAATTTCGGCCTATGTGGATGGCGAACTAACAGGTGTGGAGATGCTGGATATACGAAGGCATCTCGGTGAGTGTCCCGATTGCATGGAAGAATACGAATCACTGCGGGCCACTAAAATGATGGTGGCACGTCTCGGTGTGATCGCGCCGAGGCCTGATTTTGCGGCCAACCTGGTGTTGACACTCAATCAGACCAGCATTCCGTCGCATCAAAAACTACTAACACAAATCTACAATTATGCCGGGCGCAAGCTCAGCCCGGTCGTGGCGGCGCTGGCGGTGTTTGGGGTTGCCCTGGCGCTGTTGACTGTGGGTGGGCAGGATAAGTTTACTCCCAATACGGACGTGGTGGTAGCCAATGCTCCACTCAGCTTGCACAGCCAGGAGATTTCTTTTGTGCCGGAGATTCCGGACAATGTGATGTATTCACACTCTCGGCCGCTGGTTTTGGCAAATGAATCCGCGCAGGGATCGCTTCGATTCGCGGGCATCAGTTTTCGGTAGACCGAAACACGTTTGGCGTCATAAGACGATGCGCCAGACAAAACCTCGGGCGCACCAGCTCCGGGCTTTGTCTGGCGTTTTGCTCACTTATGGAGTGGAACGGTGGAAAGTTCAGCTTCGTCAAAGTAGCCGTACCAAGCGATAGCTTTCGACAATAAAACTATGACGTATCAGGAGGAATAGACGAGCGATGCTATCTTACTTGAAATCAAAAATGAAGAACCCCAGCCTCGTGCTGGTGTGTATTCTCAGTTTAGCGCTTGGGTTCTCCCTCGCCGCGCATTTCTACAACACGGGCGGCACTGCAATCGCAGCTCCGCCAAAAGACCTCACCACATCCAACTGGCGCACTGCATTCGCCGACATTGCCGATAAACTGGCCCCCAGCGTAGTGTTCATTACCAGCGAAAAGGATGTTACCTATCAGGCCATCGACCCTTTCGAGGGCTTTGGTTTTGGCTGGCCGTTCGGCAATCAGCCCAGACGAGCCCCAAAAACGGAAAAGCAAACACAAAAAGCCACAGGAACGGGATTTGTCGTACGCTCTGATGGTTATATTCTAACAAATAACCACGTTGTGGCCGGTGCGGATAGAGTCACCGTCAAGCTGGCCGATGGTCGAGACTTCAAGGGCAAGGTCTTTCTCGACCCCAGAACCGATCTCGCGTTAATAAAGATCGAGGCTGGTAATCTTCCTGCCGTCTCCTTTGCGGATTCCGACAAGGTGCAGGTTGGAGAATGGGCCATCGCCATAGGCAACCCGTTCGGCCTGCGCAATACGGTCACTGTGGGCGTGGTGAGCGCGCTCAGGAGAGAGGCTGACTCCAGCGCGGATAACGGCCTGGACTATCCCGAGGCAATCCAGACCGACGCAGCCATTAATCCGGGCAACTCCGGCGGGCCGCTTGTTGATGTGGATGGCAAGGTTATCGGCATCAACTTTATGATCTATTCCAGCACCAGGCAGAGCGCTGGTATCGGGTTCGCGATTCCGGCGAACAGCGCAAAGTTTGTTATGGATCAGTTAATAACCAAGGGCAAAGTTGTCAGAGGCTATCTGGGATTGATGCCGGTGGACCTTAGCCCAGTTAAGGCCCAGGTTTATGGGGCCAATAAGGGCGCTTTGGTTGAGAGTGTCGAGCCGGATTCTCCGGCTGCTAAGGCTGGGATTCAGGTCGCCGATGTTATAACAAAGATCGATGGCAAAACCGTGGACACAGCGCTGGACCTGCGCCGTTTGACCCAAGCCGTCTCCCCAGGCTCATCCGTTACGTTGACTGTGGTCAGAGACAAGGCGGAGAAGACGATCAGCGTCAAGCTCGGCGAGGCTCCGAGTGGAGCTGAGACGGCAAAGGGCGAGACCGGCGGTAAACTGGGGCTTTCTGTCGAAAACCTCAACGAGCAAAAGGCGAGATCGCTGGGTATTCCGAAGACTACGGGTGTTGTGGTCAGCGCGGTGGAGCAGGGCGGCGCCGCGGATAGAGCCGGCATCCAAGCCAAAGATGTCATCACGAGGGTCAACAACACAACCATCACGAACGTTGCGAGCTTCAACAATGCGATAAGCAAACTTAAAGCCGATGACACGGCAGTGATGGTGATCCATCGAGGCGGTAACAGCGCCATAATCGAAGTGCCGCTGGAATAGCTGGCTCGAAAAGAGTAGAATAGAGAGACACGAAAACATCAGGCGGCGATCGCAGATCGCCGCCTTGATATAAACGGCCCGCCAAGAGCCGAACGCTTACAAGTCGCAGCTTATTAAATGCCAATAATACGACCGACCTATGCGGAGATTGATCTTTCCGCGATTAGAGACAACATTAAAGCTATTCAAGCCAAAGTCGGGCGCAATGTCGCAATCATGCCGGCGGTTAAGGCCAACGCATATGGTCATGGGGTTGTCGAAGTGAGTAAGGCGTGCGTCGAGGCTGGCGCATCGGTTTTGGGGGTTGCCACTCCCGAGGAGGGTATCCAGCTTCGCGAGGCCGGGTTCGATCAACCGATTTTGATCTTGGGCTGCTCGACTAACGACGCTGTCGGCGAAATAGTCAGTTATGATCTTATGAGCACCGTGTGCGACATCGGTTTCGCTCGCGCTCTGTCCCACGCCGCCGAGTCTCACACAAAAAAGGCAGCCGTCCATATTAAGGTCGATACGGGAATGGGCAGGATCGGGGTGCGGCCTGAAGACGCTTTGGGCTTTGCCCGCATGCTTCGATTGCTGCCTGATCTGCATATAGACGGTATCTTCACCCATTTTCCGTGTTCAGACGAACCCGATCGCTCTTTCAGTTTGCTGCAAATAGCTGCATTCACTAAGGCGCTCAGTGCGCTGAGGAGCAATTCGATCAATATTCCAACCATCCACATGGCCAACAGCGCAGGGGTGCTGGCTTTCCCGGAATCGCATTTCAACGCCGTCCGACCTGGCATCGCTATTTATGGCAGCGATCCGTGCGAGCATGTTCCCCACAATGTACCATTGCGCGAGGCTATGACTCTCAAGACCCACATAGTCTTCATCAAAGACGCCCAAGCAAAGGAAACTATCGGTTACGGCCGCACCCATTGCCTCAGCCGACCGTCAAAGATCGCGACCCTGCCGATCGGATACGCCGACGGCTATCAGCGCGCCCTCTCGAATTGCGGTGAAGCGGCGGTACGAGGCTGCCGAGTGGGCATCGTGGGCAGGGTCTGCATGGATCAGATTATGATAGATGTCACCGATGTCGATGATGTCGCGACAGGGGACGAGGTTATACTTCTCGGCGGCGGCTATGACTATCTCAGCGCAAATGCCGTAGCGGCTAAGGCCCATACAATTAGCGACGAAACATATTGCGCCATCACCGACCGAGTCCCGAGGGTATATATAAATGCATGATAGAGTCTTCGTGAACCAGGGGCGTGTCTGATGAAGATCGCTGTAATGGGTGCAGGCAGTTGGGGAACGGCGCTGGCTTTGCTGCTAGGCAAAAAAGGCTGTTCGGTGACTTTATGGGCGCGGAGAGAACCTCTGGCTCAATCTATTGAGCGTCAGCGTGAGAACGTGCAATATTTGCCCAAAATTGAACTGCCAGATACCATCACCCCCACGTCTGATATATCCGAAGCGCTCACAGATGCCGACACCGTTGTGCTGGCGATTCCCAGCGCCGGGGTTCGTGAGGTGCTGTCTCTTATCAAAAATAAGCTCCGGCCGGGCGCGCTTCTTGTGCATGCCGGAAAAGGGCTGGAGAGCGGGACGGGGCTTCGTGGTTCCGAGGTGATTCGCGAAATGTTAGGAGAAGAGGCCGGTTGTTGTTGTGTAGCGCTGTCCGGGCCGAATCTCGCAGTCGAACTCGCAAACGATATACCAACCGCAACCGTGGTAGCATCGCGCAATCCGGACAGTGCCGCTCGCGCTCAAGAGTTATTCTCATCGCCGAGTTTGAGGCTATATCGAAACCGCGACATCACGGGAGTCGAGTTGGGTGGCGCGCTCAAAAACGTGCTCGCGATCGGGGCTGGGATATCAGACGGGCTTGGCTATGGTGACAATACCAAGGCGACGCTGGTCACTCGCGGCCTGGTGGAGATGATCCGGCTGGGGGTCATGCTTGGCGCCGACGAAAAGACTTTTATTGGCCTGTCGGGTTTTGGAGATTTGATGGCAACTTGCGCAAGCGGGCTATCACGCAACCTGCGCCTTGGCCGAATGCTGGGGCAGGGGATCGGATTAGATGAGAGTCTTCGTGCGCTCGGTCAGGTTGCTGAAGGGATGCCGACTTGCAAAGCCGCTTATCTACTCAGCGCAAAACTTGGCGTCTCCGCACCGATCATTCAACAGATACACGGAGTGCTCTTTGAAGGAAAATCCCCAAAAACTGCTGTTATGGAGCTAATGACACGAGACTACCGCGACGAACTTGCCTAGCCTCATACGCTTCCTCTCAAAACCCTGTTAATAATACCGGGAACGCAAATATTTTCAATATCGTATATTAATCGACTATCGATTTAGGGTAATTATCACTAAGGATGTGCTTGCGATTTGTGCAGGCGGCTTCCTATATTTTGCGCGACTGCAGCGAGCGGCCCGGATGCAGCGGGCTTAGCAGTAGAAAGAGAGCAATAACATGCGTTGCAGCAGATGCGGAAAAGAGATACATCACGTGCCCGAACACCTCGCCGGCATGGCGGAGTGGGTGTGTCGAGAATGTACCAACACGGCTCCCAAACGTGAGGCGTTGCAGATCAGCGAGGAGATAAATCAGAAACGATTGGCTTCTCGAGGAGGCAGGAAAGCCGCGTAACGAGCTATTCAAGATCAGAGCTATCGAGCCCGCCCACAACCAGGCGGGCTCGACTGTTTTGTGAGATTGGTATCTACAGCAGGCTCAAGTCGGCGATCAGCGGCAGGTGATCGGAGGCCATGGTTTTTATTACATCGGTCCCCAACACCTTGATCGTCGGATCCGGCAGTATGAAGTCGATTCGTTTATGTGGGTTTCCCGCATCGAAAGTCATCGGCCCATCGGCATCAGCGTCAAACAACCCTGTCGCGCTGAGCAGTTCAGTAATTGGCTGATCCTTAGCAGTAGCATTCAAATCTCCACACGCCACTTTCGCGGTCTTGGCGGAGTTGATCCAGCCCGCCATCTCTTTGGCTTGCTGCACTCTTTCGTCATTGCTCAAGCCAAAGTGGGTGCAAAATATAGTCAATGGGCCCTCCGGAGCGCGCACCCCCACCTCGAGCACCCCTCGCTGCTCTCCCGTGCTCGTCAGGATGTGAGATCGGGTGTGTTCAATATCGAGTGTCGTTAAAATGGCATTGCCCAGCCCCCCGACACCCTCGCGATAATTCACTTGAAATGCTGCTCGCATATTGAGCAGCTTCGCCAGTTCAATCGGCTGATCTCCGAGTTTGGAGACCTTGCGAAGCGTATGGACTTCTTGCAGGCACACAACCCGCGCATTGGCATTGCGTATAACTTCGGCTATACGCTCGACGCTGAGTGCGTTGTCCATCCCAATCGCGCCGCGTATGTTGTAGGTCATTATTCGTATCATAAATAGCCCTCCACCTATAGCTAATACGCCTTGCAGCTCAATCCCTTCGCAAATCATCACAGGCGGCAGCAGGCATCGCCGACCGCCGCCGAAGTAGTGTTATTTTGACTCCAGCCCGCTCAGACCGATAAGTGTCGGCCCAGCCTCAGTGCGAAGCGTGGAGAACTCGACCGAGCTGATCGTCTTTTGTGGATGCGGGTTGTCCCATTGCACGCGGGACAGCGATACTCGTTGATTTTCTTTAGTGCGCCCGCCCCAGACCTTCTCGGCCCCGCCGATTGATCTCATATCGAGCCACGATATGATGTTAGCCCCATAAAACAGGTCTATCGTCTCGGATGTCCCATCGAAATAGTGTACTTTGTATGCGCCTATCTTCCGATTGCTTTGATCCGTCCAGGCACACGTGTGCAAAAACAGCAGCGCATCAGCTTTTCGATCGATCGAAATATTCACCATATCCGGATAGATTCTGTCGTCTAACGAGCTTGCCAACCTGATCGCAGATGGCTTCGTGTTGTCGGGCGCCAGCTTGTAGAGATCCCCCCTCAGTCGAGTCTCTCCGGTCGGGGCCTCCGACAGATCGTGCTCGGGTCCCAACCCCAGCCATCCCGTAAACTGGGAGTTATCCGCCAGGCTGACGTTATAAGCCTTCGATAAATCCACTGTGAAGCCAGGTTTATCGACAGCCGCAAGAGATTTAGGGTTCCATTGTCGGCGGAACTCTTCATCAGCGTTATATGGCAGATGGTCAAGGTCGGTTTTGCCGTTGTTCCAGGCATATTCCGCCGCCAAGACGAACGCCGAGAATTGCTTGAAGCTCTCTCGCAGGTTGCTTTCGGCGCTTTTGAACCCAGCCCAGGTTGTCTGCAACAAGCCCATCGCACCCACATTTTTGGCCTGCTGCGCGAACTGTTCGATATTGACGTGAGTATCCCACGTCGCAGCTATCACATCGTGGCCCTCATCCATAAACAGCTTCAGCGATTTATACTCTTCAGCTTGAGCCGGGGCATAGTGCCAATCTGTGATGACAATGTCTTTCGGCAGTTGATCGCGAATCCACTTCGCGGTTTTCGCATCGGCCGCATTGGTGGCGTCGGGACTGTCTCCTTTAGCCAGCAGCATATCCCCCCACATCATCACCCTCGCGCCATATTTGGAGAGATGCTCCCGCACTTTGAGGGTGTCATCGACGAATATCTGCTCGGCGCTGCGTTTTTTGCACTCCTCGTGGCGCGGGAACCCGCCCGGCTCTTCCACCTCATCGTGTCCTATATGCACATATCGAGGATTATCGAAGAGCTTTACGGTCTCATCATAAAACTTGAATATGTAGGGGTAAGTGCGCGGATTAGTTGGGCAATACGCATACGGCCGATCGGGGTTCTCGGCGATATCCCTGTTTTTGCCCGTCATAAATAGCCAATCGCAATGCCCCAGCGATTGCAGCAGAGGATTGATCTCGATGAAGCTTTCCTTGGCATACTCGATTTCTTCTTTGATTTCGGACTGATCCTGCGCCCAAGGAACCGCAATCGTCGGATCCGTATCCCACTTCAAGAAATCGACCTCCAGTATGATGTTGTTCATCTTGTATCGAGCCAGAATGCGGTCGATCAGCTTTTTATGGAAGCCCAGCGCCTCATTCGACGTGAAGAGATGCACCCCTCGGAAAGGCAGGCTCGGCCAGTCGTTGATCTCGCAGCCGTGAATCACCACTCCCTTTGCGTCTGAACTGAGCAGTTGTTTAAGGGTCTGCATGCCATAGTATGAGCCTCGCTGGTCATGACCAAGAACCAGTACACAAGAGGGAGTCACCTTAAGCGCATAGCCTTCAGCTTTCAAAGGCGCCGAGACGCCTTCTTGTGCCGCGGCTGAAGCCAAAAGTCTGTTACTTGCAGCCTCCCCCACCAAAATTGCAGGCGCGTTGCCTGCTTCTCGCTCGCGCACGATTTTAGGTTGGAATCCATAAAGCAGACCGACTTCTTCGGCAAAAGTCCTCGCTCCGCGCAAATCCGACCGCTTCGCCGAGTCTGCCACAACTATTCTTGTATTCGCGGTCAACATAAAAGGCTGTTGGGTCAGCTTAATCTGCTGAGGCTCTGGTATCACAAAGACAGGCCCATATTGCGCCAGTCGCAAATCATTGTCCTGCTCGATTTTTGTTGAGGCAGTAGGCGGTTTCACGGCTGCGGGTTTGGCGTGCGGCTGCATGGTGATGACCACTTTATGAGTATATTCTTTGCCGAAATCCATATGCCAGTTCGTTCCGCACCAAAAAAACGGGATGTCGTCGATCTCGTGATATGCGTTCATTCGGTAGTCTATCGCGGTCAGGCTGCCGACATTGCCGCTGGTCTCGATTTTCATCTTGCCGATTCGGGTATCGATCACAAGCTCTGTGAACGGGTTTGGGGTCAATGGTTGCGTCCAGGAATCTGAACTGGTCGCTCGAATCGGCACTATCCCCTTGACCGATTCACCCGTGTTGGTAACCGCCGTATAAGGCCGCCCCAGAATCGGGGCTGCGCACATCTTGGCAAAGCCATATTCCATGTCGGCGTCCTTGATATCTTGCAGCAATTTGCATTTTAGCTCGACGACAAGCTCATCTCCACGCACTGCAATTCGCTGGGTTCCCTCGAAGTATTCGGATCGATGAGAAAGAACAGCTTCTTTGCCGCCATCGACATCGCGAACCTCGATCGGGCCTTTCAGTTGATTAAACCCATAGTAGTGCTTGTTCCAGGCCGGGTTGTGGAGCCACATTGTAGAATTGCGGATGACTCGAACCCCGTCATACCACACCGCTAGGCCATCTGCGCCACAATTAAAATTGGCGCTGAATTTGCCCGACTTAAGATCACAAAAATAACGATCAGCCGAACAACTCACCGCCGTGCTAATCATCAAAATCGCTAGTGCAATAAAGCTCACGCCATTCATCATGCATCCTCCAATAAATACCGCACCCCCATTATAACCCGAACCATAAGAAGCGCAAAGTTACTAATGATCTGCTGGCCGAAAAGTAGCTTCACTTATGCCGATTGACACCTGTCTAGTATAAATGATACATTCTAGCTGAGGTTAGAGAAGGGATTTTGCTGTGAGCGATCTGCTGGGCAACCTGGAAGCCTATATACGAACCCTGCCTGCAGTCGATGTCAGAGTGACCTTGAGCCACTCCCCACTCGCCGACGAAACGCCTATGAGAGCCGAGTCCGAAGTGATCCCGGGCGGGCGTGAGCTGGCTGAGGAGTGCGGCATAATGGCAATCGACGTCGGCGGAGCGTGCAAGGGCGAGTTTTGCTGTTTTATGGACGGCATGCAGCGCCCCCGCGGCCCAATCTACGTCAATTCGCCTGTTCCGATCCTTTATGGATATGTTGCCGCCGCGATTCGCGTGAGAGGCTCCGATAGGCGGATGCGCACTTTGCCCGGCTTCCACAAGGTCGATGAATCCCTCTATTTTTCGGTGGGGATGGCCGAGCGTTACGGATTGACGATCAGCGGCGTTAAAATCGTGGACACAAGCGACTCTGACACCATCGAGCATCCGATAGCTCTAGCGCAGGTTGCCTACGACAAGATAAGCACGATTCGCGGCGCATTAGAAAGCGAACTAGCCGCAAAATGGGTCGATCAAAACAAAGGGCCTGGCTGGCTGTTGGTCGATGGCTCCCTTCAATCCGACTATGGTGAGGCAAATGTCGTTGGCGTCACCAAAAGCCACGGCACGCAATATCTGACTTGGGATGAGCAGCGGGTTGTGCTCTCGATGAAGGTAGGTGAGCGAAGCGGAGCCTTTATTCCCCTTGTTCACGGAAGGCGCAGGCCGGTTTATAGCTGGTATTTGCGGATGCACCCAAGCGAAGGCAAGGATCCATATTTCGGTCTTATTCGAGTGGAAGCTCCCCGTTCCGCCCGCGCCCTTGCGATGATCGATGACATTTCGCGCTGGATACTGGCCGAGCGCGCCCCTTTGAGCCTGCCTGATTCGAGGTGGGACAAGATGATCTACCCCATTCGCGACTGCGAATTATATATGAAAAGCCTTGCACCGTCACATACCAGCCTGGATGCGAGGCTGTTTCGGTTGAGTGAAATATCGCGGAGTCGAGAAGGCTGATATCTCGAGCGCCAATAGAGGTGAACATGGAAAACGGACTACAGCAGATTGGCCGCGTAGTAGCGACGGAGGCGAAACCCAGCACGGCCTACAGCTTCAGCTTCTGGACGGCGGATGATTCAAAGGTCGGAATCGGAACGCTGGTAGTTGTTGTTACCGAAAAAGTCGAAGTGTTTGGAGTTGTTGTGGAAGGTTTTGGGTTTACCGACCTTGGCTCGCCGCTTCACGATTATATTGGGGCGGAGGGTGACCCGCAAGCCGAACCGCCTACTATTCGGCCGGAAATAAAGCTATATTCCGCGGCGGTGTTAAGGGTTGAGCCTGAGGAGCCTCTCCAGCCCGTTCCCATCGGGCCGGTATTTTTGGCGGACGATGCTGCTGTCGCTCGTGCGCTGCGAATGGATGCCTATGTTGGCAGATCAGAAATACCCGTCGGTCTATATCAAAACGGCGATCTGCTCGCTCCCGTATATTTAGATTCGGAGTTTTTGTTGGGCCCGGAGGCGGCTCATTTGAACATTACCGGGGTATCCGGCCTGGCGACAAAGACGAGTTCGATCGAATTCATACTGCAAAGCATTTTTGCGAGTTTCCGCGAGGATGTGGCTGTTGTGTGTTTCAATGTCAAGGGCTGTGATATGCTGTTTTTAGACTTCCCCGCAAGTGCGCCTGAAGGGTATAAGTATGAAAAAAAATACTTAGACAATAATATACAAACCATCACCCCGGAAGATGCGGAGAAGTATGAAAAGCTCCAAGTTCCGTGCGAGCCTTTCGCCAACGTAAACTACTACGCTCCCTATAAGCCTGATCGTGTAAACTTGAACACTCTGCGCACCCATCCCGACCTCATCGGCAGCGTCAAACCTCTATCGTGGGGCCTTAAAGACATCCTGGAATATACCGAGGTTGTCCTCAATCGAGATGATGTCGATGCGAAGGCCGATGCGCTGATACAATTCATTCGCCAGAGGGTCTTCGAGCAAAAAAGCGAAGCCAACGGCCAGCCATTCGAAGTCAAAAATTTCCAGCATCTGAATCAGTGGTTTGACGCGGTTTTACGGGAGATGGAGACCTCCAACAGGTCTGAATGGAAGACTCATCACTACGCGACGATTCGCAAGGTCTACAACCGACTGACCAACCTGTCCGGGCGCTATCGGGGGCTTATCAGCCCGGATGAGTTCACCTCGGATCTGCCTTGGGGAAGCTTCGAGGATCGCGGGATATACGTAGTCGACGTGGCAAAACAGGAAGCACAGGCGCAGGATCTGGTGTTTACCCGAATCGTGAGCAAGCTGCGCGAGCACCTTGAGAAGGGCAACCTAGGCGTCAAGCATATTATTGTTGTGGTCGATGAGCTTAATAAATATGCCCCGTCGGATGGGCAGGAGTCGTACCTCCGCCAGACCCTGCTCGATATATCCGAGCGTGGGCGATATTTGGGTTTGGTGTTATTTTCAGCCCAACAATTCCGAAGTCAGGTCCACAAACGCATCGTTGGCAACTCTGCAACGTGTATGTATGGCCGAATGGATATGGACGAGCTTGCTACTCCGGGCTATCAGGTGTTGACGCCGGCGACCAAAGAGAAGCTGGCGACTTTGAGCAAGGGACAGTTGATGATCCGCCATCCGCATTTCAACCAGCCCATATTCGTGAAGTTCCCCAGGCCCAACGTACTGCGCGGGCCTGATGGAATCAAAATCTTTCCGCCCGCGGACGAGTTGCCGATAGAGGAAGCCATATGGCAGAATCTGTCGAGAATCGACCGAAACCTCAGCCGCAGCGCTGTCAAAGACCTGGTCGCGGAGACCCAGGACGACGAAGAAGTGGTGCGAGCGATGAACATCACGATACAAAAGAACCCCGATGATCCGATGGCTTATTTCCGTCGGCAGGTGCGCAAGAAAGCCAATCTTCTTGACGATGACGAGCCTCCCGTCATCATTAAGGACGTTGACGCTGGCGTTGACCCTTTTGAGGGGGTATAACCAATGCGTTTAGTCCATCTCGCAGACCCTCATCTTGGCTATCGCGCATATAATCGCGTGAACCCACAGGGGCTAAACGCCCGCGAGGCTGATGTGTTTATTGCATTTCGTTCCGCGCTTAAAAAGACGGTGCAGCTTCGGCCGGACATTGTTTTGATAGCGGGGGATATGTTTCATGTGGTGAGGCCGAGCAATCTAACGATCCAGCATACGTTTCTTGAACTGGCCAAGGTGACGCAGCAGATCGATGCGCCTATCATAATTATAGGCGGGAATCACGACTCGCCGCGCTCGGCGGATACGGGCTGTATACTCGATCTTTTTGCAAATTTGCCTGGGATACGAGTTGTGCACAGCGAATATATCCAAGTTAAACTAGAAAACCTGGACATGTCTGTATTTTGCTTGTGTCATCGCGCTTTGCCGCAGGTGTCATCCCTCAAAATAGAGCCGGATACGACAAGTAAATACAATATTCTGCTTGCGCACGGAACGGTGGAAGGGGTGATGAAAAGCGCCTACGATCAAGCGCAACTAAGCCGGTCGCAGGTCATAAGCGACGACTGGGACTATATTGCCTTTGGTCACTACCACACTTTTACGAAGCTCGCCGATAACGCTTATTATTCAGGCTCGCTCGAATATTCCTCCACAAATATCTGGAGCGAGGCAGACGTTAAAAAAGGGTTCATAGAATACAACCTCGACAATAGAGAGTTGATAAAGTTTCATGAAGTCGAAACCCGCGATGTGATCGACATCCGCAAGATCGATGCCGAAGGGCTTACTGCCGAAGAGCTTAATACGATGATAACCAACCGCATAAAAGGTATTTCAGGGGGGCATGTTAACAAGATCGTTCGGTTGGTTATTGAGAATTTGCCTCGCAGTGTGCAATCGGATATGGACTTTGCTTTCATGCGCTCGATCCGAGCCGAGGCGCTCCATTTCGAGCTTCAGATGAGGCCGCCTGCGACTCGCGCCGCCGACGGAAGCAGGCACGAGCCGGGCACGGTGAGGACGTTGGAAGATGAGTGGGCGGATTTCGCCAAAACTTATGATATCCCAGGTGGTGTCGACAGGGAGAGATTGACAAGCTTAGGCCGGCAATATTTGGGAAAACTGGAGAGGACGCCGTGAAACTTGTTCGCCTTGAAATGTATAACTTTCGGCAATATATTGATGCAAACATAGACTTTTCGAGTGGTGTCACAGGCATCGTCGGCCCGAACGGCGCAGGCAAAACCACGATTCTGGAAGCTATAGGGTGGGCGTTGTATGGCGCGCGAGCAGTGCGGGGTGTGTTGGATACGGTGAAATCAACCGCAGCGCCTGGCGGCTCGAAGGTAAGGGTTTCCCTGGAGTTTGAATTAGGCGGAGAGAAATATCTCGTTGAGCGAAACCTCGGCTCAGTGAACAATGCGGTGTTGAGTGTCGGCGGCCGGCCGCTTAGATCCGGCGTAAAAGAAGTGGATGTTGCTATACCTCAATTGCTGGGAATGGACTATCAAGCCTTTTTTACGAGCTTCTTCACCGCACAAAAAGGCCTGGAGTTTATGGCCACGCTGGAAGGTCGGGATCGTCCTGCCGCGATCGCTCGAATGTTGGGGTATGATCGACTGACTAAGGCTCGCGAGAAAGCCAACGATGATCGAAAGGGCCTGCATCATGAAATTGAGGGATTGGAAAAAGGCTTGCCCGACCCCGGGGCGCTTAAGCAGCGCAAGAAAGATGCTCAAGCGCAATATGAGGCCGCAACCAAAGCCCTCGCTGATGCTCAAGCTGTTCTGAAGAAGTTGAAAACAACTGTAGATGAGCTTAAGCCTCTTAAAGAGGTCTCCGACCTGAAAGCAAGGCAGTATGAAGATGTCTCCCGCAGATTGGAAATCGATAAAACCGATGCGAAACAGATAGCAAAGCGCGTCGATGATCTGCAAACAGAAAGCGAACAACTAAAGACTAAACGCACCGAATTCGACACCATCGCAGCCAGACTGCAAAGCTACAAAAAAGAAGCCGATGAACTAAAAAGCCTCAATGAGCTTGAGCGACACGAAGTTGAAAAGCAGAAACTCGACGCGAAAATATCCGTTTTGTTAAAGGATATACAGACGCTGGCTAAGAGAGAAAAGCAGCTATCGGATGCTTTTGATCGACAAACAGCCAGGCAGGCGGCTCTCAGTGCGGCGGAGTCTGCTTTGGTTCAAATGGAAAAAAACATCCACGACCGCCGAACAACTCGCAGCAAAAACTTGCACTCTATCGAGGCAGAGATCAGCCAATTAGAAAAACTGTCAAAAGAGATCAAGGCGAAAAAGGATCGAATCGAGCAGGCGGGGCAGGATGGTCGATGCCCGACGTGTGAGAGACCCCTTGCGGACGAACTACCCAAAGTTCTGGCCAATTTCAGCCAGCAGCTTAAAGATATATCCGACAAGCAACAATCCTTGTCTGAAACCAAACCTGTGCCGGAGAATGAGGACAGCGAACTTGCCGGCAGCTTGAAGTCCCTTGAATCGCTGAAGGATCAAATCAAGGCGCTAACAGCAGAAAAATCTCAAGCAGATGCGGATGTCAAAGAATATCAGCGCATCAGCGGTGATATAAAGAGTAAAACTCAAGAAATTGCCCCGCTCAAAGAGCGGTTGGCAGAATTGCCTCAGGGTTATGATGAAAAACGTCATACAGAGCTTAAAAATCTAAGAGAATCCCTTCAGCCGGATCGTGATAGATACAATTCGCTGAAAGGCGAACTGCAAAGGCAAGGCAAAGTCGAAGAGCAGCTATCCGATCAACAAGCTCAGCTTCAATCCAAGAACGAAGAGATATCGAAATCAGAAAAGATTCTTAAAGAACTCGACTTTTCAAAAGAAGCGCACGAGGAATTGTCTAACAGCTATACACAGGCCTCACAGCAGCTAAACGACGCAGCTTTGGGGGTAGAAAAGCAGCAGGGCGGGGTAAACACCGCCGATGCTTTATTGAAACAGATAAATATCGAAGAAGCAGACTACAACTCCAAAGCGAATTTGTTGAACGTCAGGCGCTCCGATCGGCTTTATTTGGTGACTTTATGCTCTGCACTAGACAAGCTGAAAGCCGAGCTGAACGATCGTATTCGACCGGAGTTGGAGTCGGTAGCCAGCGAATTTCTGGCGGCAATGACCGATGGTCGCTATAGTGTTCTGGAGATAAACGAGAGCTATTCGGCCGTAATCCGCGACGATGGCGAACTGAAGCCGGTGATTTCAGGGGGCGAGAATGATGTGGTCAACCTCGCGCTGCGGCTTGCGGTGTCGCAGATGATCGCCGACCGTGCTGGGCAATCGTTTTCATTGCTGGTTCTCGACGAGGTATTTGGTTCACTGGACAAGATCAGGCGAGACAACGTGGTGGGTTTGATGCAGAACCTCAAGAACCGATTCGAGCAGATAATCGTCATCACTCACATCGAAGATATTCACGATGCGACTGATAGCTGTCTGTGGGTGGAGTATGATGAGCAAACTAAAATAAGCCGGCTCGTCGATCGATTGAATGGCGTTGATTCGATTGAAGCCGGCTTACTAACGTAGCCAGATAACTATTTCTTTTTCTTGGTAGTTGGAGTAGCGCTATCTTCAGCCTTCATACGCTCTTTGTATCGCTCCTTGGCACGCTTTCGCGTCCGCTGGAGTTCTTTGGCTCTGATCCTCAGTTCCGTTCACCCCCTCGAAAAGGCTATACACATTATATGGAGACCAGATAAGGCTGTCAAGAATATTTGACGTCGGCGAGGCTTATGATTAGAATCTGTATAAGTCATTTGGCGTTGAGCATGGGGGGGGTATTATGGCCTGCGAAAAGCTTGCTGAAAACACGAAGAGATGCAACTGCACTTATCCGGGATGCCCGCGACACGGCAAGTGTTGTGATTGCCTTGCCTATCATTTGGCTATGAATGAATTGCCGGCTTGTTGTTTTCCGCCAGAGGTTGAAAAGACCTACGATCGCTCATTTGAGGCATTCATAGCATGCAGGACAAAATAACGGATCGCTCGCAAGAACCACCGCAGGATCGAATATCGGTTATAATCGCGATATTGAAAGGGTTGTATCCCGACGCAAGGTGTACGTTGGATTTTAGAACCTGCCATCAACTCATGGTGGCGGCCATTCTCGCCGCTCAATGCACCGACGAGCGCGTTAATAAAGTCACGCCTGGCCTGTTTGCAAAGTATCCCAGCGTCCAATCCTTCGCCGATGCCGATTATAACGAACTCGAAGAGATAGTTCGTCCCACCGGGTTTTTCAGAAACAAAACCAAAGCCATCATTGAATCTGCACGGCAGCTTGTGCTCGACTATGGCGGCGATGTGCCGGATAGCATCGACGAATTGGTCAAGTTGAGCGGGGTGGGGCGAAAAACCGCTAATCTGATCGTTGGGGTGTGTTTTGGCCACCCTGCGGTGATCGTCGATACCCACGTCACCAGGGTATCTCGTCGACTTGGGCTTACCGAAAATAAAGATCCTAAGAAAATCGAAAACGACCTGCGAGCGCTGCTTCCCGAGTCGGAAATGACCAACTACAACCATATCATCGTGTTTCACGGTCGAGAGATATGCAAGGCTCCCACACCGCGCTGCGAAATCTGCCCACTTGTGCCGTTATGTCCGTGCGGGCAGGAACGGATGTCGCAGAAAACGAAATAGCCGGGCTACTCTTTTGCGGATGGAACCAGCATCACGCTGGCGGATTTTGTAAAATACTTTTGCATCACGCGCTGAACGTCGGCGGCGGTGACGGAATCGATCAGGTCAGGATAATTTTTATCGAACTCATACCCCAGCTCTATTGTCTCCGCCCAGCCTAACAGCGCCGCTCTTTCGAGCAGATGCTGATGACCGAGTGCATAAGCGCCAATCGTATAGCCCTTGGCTCGCTGCAGATCCTCACCCGAAAGAGGTTTTGACTTTAGCTCTTCGACCAGCTTCATCAACTCAGCGGACGCTGCATCAAGCGTCTGCCTCGGCTCGGCGGCCGACTTTTTATACGGATCAGTGACGAGATAAGCGACCACGTGGCTTTGATATCGCAGCTTGGGATACAGCGCCCCTATCTCATAACCCAAGCCTTGCTTTTGCCGCAGTTCACGAAACATCAAAGATCCCTTGCCCCCGCCAAGCGCATTAGCCGCAACCGCGACCGCTGCATAATCGCGATCACCGGCTGCGGGTGCTTGCCAACCGACGAGCAGATACGCCGCGCTCAACTTTTTTTCAAACATGTTGGATTTATTCTCGCGCAGCCTCTCATCCGGAACGCTGCGGTCAATCGGCAGTCTGCGAGGCATAACCCCTGCAAAAGCTCGCCCGGCTCTTTCGATTGCCTTCTCAGCGGTAACATCCCCAACTATCGCAAGCACGATATTATTGGGCGGATAATGCAGCGAAAAGTATCTCTGCAGATCCTGCGGAGCAGCGAGGCTGATGGCGCGCTCGGAGACGTCCTTGGGGCGTCGGTAGCCGTTATCTTCATACAAAAGCTGCTTGAGGTCGGCATAGGCCTGATCGAACGGGTCCGAGCTTTGCGATTTTATATATGACAGCAGATCCTTACGCACCTGTTCGACCCACTTATACTCAAAGTTAGCCTCCGCCAGGCACTCTCCGATCAGGTTCATTGTCCGATCGAAGCCCGCCGTGGTCGTAACCGTGCGAATGCTGGTCAGATCGCGTTCCCATTCAGTGCCTATGTTGCCGCCTAGCGAATCCGCTATCGACGCGACTTGCTCTGCGGATTTTGCCCGCGTGCTCGCGAGCAAAAGTCGTGAAACGAAATTGCCCAGTCCGGCGGTCTGAATACTTTCCTGGCCGACTCCGACTTTCACCATAGCCGCGATGGCCACCAATCCACTGCCCGGCTCAGATTTGACCACCACAGTCAGACCATTTTCCAGAACTTTCTTCACAGGCTTTTGTGAATCCGCCTGGCAGGTGACAGAGCAAATGATCATAATTATGACGATCACAATGAGCCGGAGGCGGACATTTGATTTCATTTCGACCCCTCCCGGCTCGGCTCCAGTCTCAATATTACCGCGGAATCAGCGATCAGGTATTTTTTAGCCGTCTGCCGGACTGCCTCTGCGGTCAACGAGCTAATGCAAGCCTGATATTTGACGGCAAAAGAGACATCCGAAACAGCGAAGTAGAACCCAAAAGCATTCGCTCTTCCCGAGACCGTCTCCCGCTCATACGCTATCTGGCCCAATACCGATCGTTTCGCGTTCTCCAGTTCATATCCACTCATGCCTTTTGAGCCAATTTGTTCAAGTTTGGCCAAGATAACCTCTTGAACTTTTGCCTGTTTATCAGGCGTGGTCGAGACGATTATGCTAATCAATCCCTTATCTTTGCATGTGACAAAATCGACGTACGCATCATCCACAAGTTTGAATTTCGTCTTCAGTTCCTCAAAAATCCAGCCTCGATTCCCTTGCCCAAGGTAGCTCATCAGCACATCCAAAGCGCAAACATCCTCACTTTGAGACGAATCAGGCCCAAGAAAGCCTATCGCCAGATAATCGTCGTCGAGCGACGCTTTTACAGATTCGCTGATTTGCTTTGTGATCGGTGGAATCTCCGGGCGAGGGTTGGTCTTATATTCGCGGGGCGCACTCTGAAAGAGCTTCTTTATCTCGGCAAGAGCCGCGCTAGGGTCGAAGTCCCCGACAAGGACCAAAGCCATATTCGTCGGCGTGTAATGCTCTCGATAGTATGCAAGCAGATCATTGCGCGAGATATTTTTCACATTTGCCGCAGTTCCCTCAAGAGTAAGAGAGTAGGGGTGCGGGCCATATATTTTCTGAGCCAGAAGCGACCGGGCAACCAGTCGAATGCTGGATTGTTTGCGAGCCAATTCATCCAGGATCACCAGCCGTTCCCGCTCCAAATCATCCTCATGAAACTGCGAATTGTTGATCGCGTCTGCGAAAATATCGAGGGATTTATTCAGATATCTCGAACAGATCGTGGCGCCGAAATGCATGTAGTCGACCCCGGTATAGGCATCGAGCGTCGCCCCTACGCTTTCAATCTCGCGATCCATATCCCCGGCCTGCCGCTTCTCCGTGCCCGCAAACAACAAGTGTTCGACGAGATGCGATATTCCGTTATTATCCGCAGTCTCATTAGCGATTCCCGCTTTCACCCAAACCTCAATACCGATCAGGTCGATTGAGTGATCTTCCTGCATAATAACAGTCAGACCATTTCCCAATCGAGTGACCGATGGGGCGCGAACTTGAGCCATCCCAGCCGATGCGGTGAGAAATAATAAGAGAAACGCTGTGGCGAATTTGCGCAAAAGTCTGCTCCGAAGCGGATTAGCGGGAATTGATACTCTACAACACTTGTTGATTATATTATAATGGTTCGTGTAAGCGGGCACAACTGCTTGCACCTCGGATAGAGAGACTGAGTCAACATTGGATAAGCGACTTCTTAGAAACTTCGATTATACGCTGCTTTTTTCCGCACTTGCGATTGTGGCTTTTGGCTGCATAATGATCTACAGCGCGGCAAAAGGTGGGGAGATCGGCCGAGCCTACGTCGAACGTCAACTCGCCGCTGCACTAATAGGCGCCATTCTCGCGATTGTGGTCGCCTCGGTCGACACGGGAATCGTACACCGCATATCCGGCAGGCTCTATGGATTCAGCCTGTTGGTTCTAATCATACTGCTGTTCACCGGTGACACATCAAAAGGCGCTCAAAGATGGATCGGCTACGGGGCGTTTCGAATCCAGCCATCAGAGTTCGTAAAGGTCATCCTGATTGTCGCTCTGGCAGTGTTTGTAGTGCAGCGACTGGAAAAAATCCGAACCCCGCAGGTGTTTGTCCTGTCTTTTCTATATATGCTTGCGCCTATTTTGCTCATATTCAAACAGCCGGATCTGGGAACCAGCCTGGCGCTTTTCGCGATATGGCTGTTTATGATGTTCGTGATGGGCACAAATCTGAAAAATGTGCTGATGTTTCTTGCCATTTGCGCCGTGTCGGTAGTCGTTGTCTTTCACGTTCACGGAGTGCTCAAAGACTATCAAAAGAATCGCCTGATCAGCTTCGTCGACCCGGCCGCGGACCCACAGGGCAGTGGATATCACGTTCGGCAATCGCGCATCGCAATCGGTTCCGGCCAGTTCGTCGGCAAGGGCTATCTGCAGGGCACGCAAAGCAAGCTGCGTTTCATTCCCGAGCAGCACACGGATTTTATCTTCACCGTAGTGGGCGAAGAACTTGGCTTTGTTGGCTCGGCTGTTCTCGTGGGTTTATATTTGATTTTGATAATGCGAGGGATGTATATTATGTCGGTCACCGAAGACGCGCTGGCGCGCGCCATCGCCGCCGGTATATTAGGCATGTTTGTGTTTCACATCCTGATAAATGTAGGCATGACCCTCGGGATTATGCCGGTCACAGGTGTGCCGCTGCCTATGTTCAGCTACGGTGGAAGCAGCCTCGTCGCGAATCTGGTAGCGATTGGGTTGCTCGAAGGCATCAGTATGCGCCGCCACAGGATCGTATTTTAGCCGATACTGAGCAGTTCCTTAGTTGCGCTGGTCAGAATTTTTGGTCCGGAATCCGTAACCAACACATCGTCCTCTATGCGCACCCCGCCCCATCCCTCGATATATATTCCCGGCTCCACTGTCACCACCATGCCGCTTTCCAGCACAACATCACTCGTTTGGGATAGTGCAGGCCCATCGTGGACTAAGATTCCAAGCGCATGTCCCAGGCCGTGGCCGAAATTGTCCCCATAACCCTCAGACGCTATATGATCTCTAGCTGTCGCATCAATCTCCCAACCCGGTTTGCCCGGAGCAATCGCCTCTATCGCTTTGATCTGCGCCTCAAGGACGATTTCATATATTTGCTGTTGTTTTTTATCGGGAGCGCCGAGGCAGACTGTGCGGGTGATGTCGGAGTTATATCTCCGATATCTCGCACCAAAATCGAGTTTGAGCATCGCTCCTGGCTCTAAAACTGAATCGGTGGGGCTGGCGTGAGGGGAGGCCGCCCGCGGTCCGGATGCCGCTATTGTGTCGAACGATTCCTTATCAGCGCCGAGCCGTCGAAGTGTCGTGTCGACAAGCAAAGCGACCTCTTTTTCGGTCATTCCGATTGATATTTCTTCAAGCAGCGCCGAAAAAGTATCGTCGGCAATTTCGCACGCCTTTTGAATTATAGCAATTTCACCAGGATATTTGACTCGCCTGAGCCGTTCCACCAACCCTCTTGTTGTGCGAAAAGATATCGATGATTTGCTCGCGGAGCGAATCGCGCGATAAACCGAAACGCTCATCTGGTCAGCTTCAAACCCCAGCCGCTTGGGGTTCAGATCATTGAGCAAGTCCGCTATTGCCGCCGATGTCGGTACGCCGGAATATTCGATCACGCTGCTCGATGCGCATTCGGCGCGAGCTTGCATGGTATAGCGTGGATCCACAAGCAAATACAACCCGCCTTGCGTCACAACAACACTGGCGGCAGAACCGGTAAACCCGGTAAGATAGAAAACGTTGGAAAGATCGGTTACAAGCAAAGAATCGACGGAACTATCGGCCATCAATCCTCGAAGCTGCTCAACCCTGCTCCGTTCAAGCATTTTTTATTAACCCAACCAGCGCACGCATCCCCAAAAGATAGCTATCGGCGCCAAAGCCCGAGATCTGGCCGGCTGCCACAGGCGCGATCACAGATTTATGGCGAAATTTCTCTCGTGAGTGTACATTTGACAGATGAACTTCGACCGTAGGAATTTGCACCGCAGCCACCGCGTCGCGAATCGCGTAGCTGTAGTGGGTAAACGCGCCTGGATTGATCAAAATGCCATCGACGCCCTGTCGCGCCGCGTGAATTATATCAATGATGTCCGATTCTGAGTTGGATTGATCCGTCGCAATCTCGCAGCCCAACTCCTGTGCCAGAGCTTCACATTTTTTGTTTATACTATCCAGCGACTCGGTGCCATATACCGATGTCTCACGAGAGCCAAGCAGGTTTAAGTTAGGGCCGTGTATTATCTGCAGCTTCATTGGGTTCTCTCCCCACATTCCGTATTGTTCCCCAGCGTCGCTCTTTCAACCAGCATAACAGGCACGCCGTTTTCGATTGGATAGATTCTCCCGCAGCAAGGGCAATGCAAAGAATCGTCGATCAGCTTGACTTTAGGCCGTGTATCGCAGGCCGGGCAAGCGAGTACCTTCAGCAATCTTTCGGATATGCATTGTTCAGCCACTATATTTTCTCCTTTTCTTCAGACCCACGCTGTCTAAGACTGTTCAAGTATTGTTGGATAACTTGTGCAGTTATTCCGTCTGCAGCCACTTTGCCGGAATTGATCCAAATGGATCTGGAAGCCACTTTAGCCGCCGCTTCCAGGTCGTGTGTTACGAATAAGATAGTTCTACCCTGCCGCTGGAACGCTTCGATGCGATTGTAGCACTTGTCCTGAAACCCGGCGTCCCCAACAGCCAACACTTCATCGATTAACAGTATATCCGGATCGGTCTCCACCGCGATCGAAAACCCCAGCCGCATCAGCATCCCGTCTGAATATGTCTTTACCGGAGTATCTACGAACTCGTCTAGCTCGGAAAACTCGATTATAGAGTCGATCTTATCCGCTATATCGGCAGAACTAAGGCCCATTATTGCCCCATTGAAATATATGTTTTCTCTTCCCGTCAGCTCGGGGTGAAACCCCGCAGCCAACGCGAGCATCGTAGACATTCTGCCATTGGTTACGACGGTTCCTGAAGTTGGTCGATATACCCGTGCTATGATCCTCAGCAGCGTGCTCTTTCCGGAGCCGTTTTTTCCGACCACTGCCACGGTTTCGCCTTTGGCTATCGAGAGGTTAATGTCGCATAACCCCGGCACTTGCTCCGGTTTGCGGCGGCGTAGAGAGAGCACGGCTGACTTGAGGGACATGTGCTTTTCACGCAGCAGCGCAAAGGACTTATTGATACCTTGCAATTCGATCGCGCAGTTGGTCATACTCGCTCCGCGAACACCCATTTTCGGGCGTTAAAAAAGGCGTATCCCGTTATCGCGACGAGCACGCAAATGCCCATCGCGAGCGCCATAGTTCCAAAATCCAGCGGCTGGCTGTGAATCGGGGTGTCCCTTATCGTCAAGCCGGTTATCGGTGGCAGCAGGGTCTTGCGATATGCATCCACCAGCGCATTCATCGGCAGCAGCAGATAGAGCTTATAAAGCAAAGGCGAGTTCAGTTTCTCCGCCACCAGCTCAGCAGGATACATAACCGGAGTAAGATAGAAAAACACGTTCAATAAAACCGTAAGAAGATATTTCACATCCTCATAAAACACGTTCAAACACGATATATAAAACGCCAAACCGATTATCAGCGCCGTCTGCATCGCCATCAGAACAGGCAGCCATAGAACCGTCCATTGAAGCGGCGCACCGTGCATGAAAAATCGGTAAAACAACAGATACGCAAAAAAGACCACCAGCGCAAGCACATAATGTATGAGGTTAGCCACCACCACCGACGCAGGCAGCACCTCCCTGGGGAAATAAACCTTTCGCAGCAAATCCCTGTGCGCAAGCACAACCTGGCTGGAGTCCAGCAGCGCCATCTGAAAAAACATCCACGGCAGATATCCCACCAGTAGGTAAGCTGAGTAGTTGGGTATATCCAGCCGCATAACATATTTGATGACGACAGTCATCGTGGCAACTTGAAGCAGGGGATTGGCGAGCGACCATAAAAATCCCAGAAAGGAGTTTTTGTAGCGGACCTTGATATCGCGCACTACAAGCTGCGCGAGCAGGTATCGATACCTCAGCAGTTCTCTAAGTTCATTGACCATTCTGCGTTCTATCGGCCCTCAATGTGACATCAAAAGTATAAGCTCACGAACCTCAAAAGTCAAACAACACTCAATCGAGGCCGTTGTGCCTTAACTCGCGAATCAGACCGTTTGTAGTCGGGATACCGTATACCTTTGCGGCAATCAGGCTTTGCCACAACATCCGCACCAATTCCTGCGCAGGACTCGACTCGCTTCGTGCATAAGTCGGTTAATATGAAAGACCTTGCAGACCTCCATATTCACACTACGGCCTCCGATGGCGCTTGGACTCCTACTCAAGTGGTGCAGGCCGCCGCTGATAAAGGATTGGGCGCTATAGCAATAACCGATCACGATACAATCGATGGGTTGAGCGAAGCGCTCGAAGCCGGCAGGCGGGCCGGCGTTATAGTCGTCCCTGGCCTCGAGATAAGCGCCATTCATGGCGCCAAGACCGAAGTCCACGTTTTGGGATATTTTTTCGACCACCAATACGCCGAGCTTGTCGAGCAATTGCATATACTAAAAAATAGCCGCGAAAGTAGAGGCCGAAAGATAGTCGAACAGCTAAATGAAGCCGGGGTGAACATCACTTTTGAGCGTGTTTCGGAATTGGCTCAGGGCGGGGCGATCGGCCGCCCTCACGTTGCCAGGGCACTTTGCGAAATCGGCGCTGTGAACTCGATAGATGCGGCGTTCGGACGATGGCTGCAAGAAGGCGCGCCGGGGTATGTACCGAGATATAAAATCAGCCCAAATGATGCTGTGCGTCTTATTCTGAACGCGGGCGGCGCGGCCGTTTGCGCCCACCCGGGCAAGCAGGTAGGTGACGAGATTCTAGTAGAAATGATCGACCAAGGTATGTGCGGCGTTGAGGCCAGACACCCCGACCACGGCCCTGTAACGACCCGTTATTATGAAAAATTCGCCGCCAAACGCGCCCTGATTGCCACCGGCGGCTCCGACTCGCATTGCATACAGGGAGGAAAGCGCACCGATATTGGGAGCGTGACGGTGTCTGTGGATGTAGTCGATCAGCTTAAAGAAGCTGCGGCGCAGCGCCGTAAATGAACGCGTCAAGGAAACCCCTGTTTGGGTTTGGTTTAGTTGTGGGAGCCGCTTTTCTTTGGGCGGTGATCCCTATCAGCCTGAAAAAAATCGGGGATACATTCGACGCCTACACCATCACCTGGCTGAGATTTGCCGTGAGTGCGGTGTTATTGTTTGTATTTGCGTACACTCAAGGCGAAATCAAGCGGCTGCAGAAACGTGACGTCTGGCTGATGGTGCTTGCAGGGGGCGGCATCGGATTCAATTACGTGCTCTATACGCTGGGCATCAAGTTTACCACAGCCTCCGCAGGAAATGTGGTGGTCAACCTTGAGGCCGTATGGTTGGTCATTTTGGGCCGACTTTGGTTGAAAGAACGAATCGGCGGGCTGAAACTGGCAGGGACATTGATCACATTCGCCGGAGTTTTTGCCGCTATCTGGACAGGCGATGGGTTCTGTGCGCTAATCAAATCGAAATATTTTCTGGGCAATATGCTGATTGCCGCCTGCGCTCCGTTTTGGGCGATATATGGCGTTGGACAGAAGCTGCTGGTGGAGCGCGACGTTCCGGTAACTGCCACCCTCGCCGGAATCTTCGCGGTCGCAGCCGTTTTTGTCTCGCCGATGGTGGTTGCGGGTTATCATATAAACCCACCGATATCGACGTCTGTATGGATATGGATGTTTGTGCTGATAGTCCCGGCGACTTTGGGGTCATACTTGCTGATGGGAAAAAGCCTGGAATTTCTCGATGCTTCAAGTGTCGCGGTGGCCAGTTGTATTCTGCCTGTTATCACCATTCTGGCCGCTCGCATCTTTCTCGACGAAATGATCACATCTACGGTCGTCATGGGTGCGCTTTTGGTGGCTGTCGGTATGATCATCACCGGAAGAGCTGAAGTAGACGCTGCGCAGTCGTAATCCGAACGAACTTTTCATCCTCGGTTTCGTCGCCAAATAGAAGGGGTATTTTCACGAAGACTTATCGAGGATGGATACTATATGCCAGTCACCCGCTGTCGTGACGATCATATATATTTGATAGAAGTCCGAGAACAGATGGTTTCTGCCGGCCGCACTCGGATTGTTTTCTCCACCAATCGTGGCGATATGATTGCGCATTGTCGACTGGAAAACGGCACGCGAAAAGCGGTAATTCTGCTCGGCGATGATTTCGACGCTCGCTTTGATAGACAATTTCAATCTGTGGACGATGCTCTGGTGGCATTGGGGATAGGTTCGGGGCGTGTGGAATATCGAGTCCCCGGAGACTGCGCCCAGTGTGCTATTGATGCGCTTCTGTTGTGCCAGTATCTCGATGATGAGGGCGTTACTGATGTGGTCTTGGCCGGATGGTCATTTGGAGGTGCGGTCGCTTTGGCCGCTGGGTCCATTTGTCGTACGGCTCGTGGGGTAGCGGCAATATCTCCCACTGATATATCGCAATGCTGCTTACGCTGGATGGCTGATAAACCCACACTGCTGATGTTTTCGGAAGATGATCGAAAGCGACGAACAGATAACCTTCTTAAAATAGCCGCCCGCTCAAACCCTCACTCGACCAGAACGATCATCTATTCGCAGGTCATGAGCGGGAAAGCCGCCGCCGATCTGGTATGTTGGATTTCCGAAGCCTTTCTTTCTTGAAGCCCTCAAAATCGTCGACTCCTTTTTGTCGCAGATGAGGTGTTCCATTAGCGAGGGTAAGCTGCTACAATAGCCGTGACATCTCATGTTCGATCTGCGAGGAAAACAATGACCAGAAAAACCGCCGCCGGCCAACTCGGTGTAGTTGTTTCAAATGTTGTCTCTCTCCGCGCCTCCGCTGACTCCGATACGGAGTGCGTGACCCAGGCGCTTATCGGCCAGCCAATAATAGCCGAAGGCGGACAAAAAGACTGGTATTACGTTCAGACGTGGGATACCTATCGCGGGTGGGTTCCCAGCCAAAATGTTAGATTATTCGACGACCAATCCTCTCCGGCCTACGCGTCCACCGGCCCGGTCGCCGTTATTCGAGCCTTGTGGGCCGATATCCACGAAAAGCCACACGCTCAATCCACGATTCTGACCAAAGCTACCATTAGCGCCGAGCTGGAAATCGTCGATTCAACAGACGATTGGGTGGAGCTGAAGCTCCCCGATCTGCGCACCGGCTATGTTTGCAAACGAGATGCGAAACTAGTCGACAAGCAGCTCGCGCAGACTATTTGGCTGCCTGATCCGGATAAGCTTCTGGAGACTGCCGGCCGGTTCATAGGAGTGCCATACCTGTGGGGAGGAACTTCCCCGTTTGGCATCGACTGTTCAGGATTTGTGCAGCTAGTCCACCGCATCCACGGCATAACCCTGCTCCGAGATGCTCATATGCAGGCAGGGGATCCGCGGTGTCAACGTATCAGCCGGGAAGACGTCCGCACGGGGGATCTGGTGTTTTTTGGCAAGGCTCCGGATCCGGATCTATCCGCGGTGACACATATCGGGATAGCGATGGACAATGACTGGTTTATCCACTCCGGCGGGGCTGGCGGAGTGCAGGTTACGCGATTCGACGACCCGACGTCGCGTTACTACAACAGATATTGGGGAGCGCGCAGGATGCGGTATGAGACGCTCGATGTCGGTGGAGGCGCGCCGGAAGACTGATCGAATAGACAGAGGAAATGAGGATTTTATGAGAATGATTGTGCTTATTGCGATCGCCGGACTTATTCTGGCGGGAGTGGGCGTGTCGATGGCTGCTGAGTCGGATGGCCGTTTTGTGCAGGATCGATTCGCCATTGGTTTCTGGGTCGATCCGCCTGCGGATCAGATCACTGACGCTCGATATAAAGAAATCGCCGACGCCGGGTTCACGTTTGTCTTGGGCGCGTTTGGGCCTAAGACCGAGAGCGATGTAAAGAAGCAGTTGGCGCTGTGCAAGAAGTATGGTATGACGGCTATTGTTCGTGATTTGACCAACTCGAAAAATCTGCCGAACACCCCTGAATGCTGGGGCTATTATATTGTGGACGAGCCAGGTGCAGGTGCGATTCCCAGTATAAAAACCCGCATCGAGGAGCTTCGTAAGCTGCGCCCGGGCAAGCTGGCATATTTTAATCTGAATCCTGATTATGCTCCGTTATCCGTGCTGGGCACTTCAAGTTACGATGAATACATCAAGCGCTTCGCCGAGGAGACCACCTGCGACGTACTGTGCATGGATTATTATCCGATGTTGACACCGACCGCCGACGGTCGCGACGGTTATTGCGGCAATCTTGACGTTATGCGAAAATACGCACTGCAGCAAAATATTCCGTTCTGGAATTTCTTCAATACTATGCCGTTCGGCCCGCATAATGATCCCACGGAATCGCACCTGAGATGGCAGATATATGCTTCCTTGGCTTACGGCGCAAAGGGTGTTCTGTACTTCTGTTATTGGACTCCGAGAAGCCCTGAATTCCCGAAAGGCGGCGCGATTATAACCGCCGAGGGTCACAAAACGCGCCACTACGAACAGGCAAAACGCATCAACAAAGCTATTGGCAATCTTGGCCCGACGCTGATGCAGTTGACCAGCATCGACGTGATCCGCATAAAGCCGGGTGAGGATTCCACCGAGGCCCTGAAAGGCACCCCGATCAAGAGCATTTCCGATGGAGACTATTTGGTCGGCGTATTCAAGCACTCCGATGGCCGCCGGGCGGTGCTGCTGTGCAACTACGACGCTAACTACGGTATGTGGCCGACGGTTAAGTTCGACCTGCCTGATGACAAAGTCGTAGAGGTAGACCAATCCAACGGCAAGGAAAAAATCGTCATGGACGACTCTCCGGACACCCCCGGCCTGCAACTGTCACTCGACAGCGGCGAAGGCCGACTCTTCTTGCTACCTGCAACTCGGATATAAGAAATGTTGCAATAATAGGGGCGGCGGACTGTGTTCTGCTGCCCCTTTGCCATTGTGGTATAATCTTCTGGTTATGGATAACAGGAGGTGGTTTGATGCAACTGGGGTTCAGGGAGATCAACAAGAATATATTTAAGGCATACGATATTCGCGGCCTATACCCGCAGGAGATCGATGACGACGCCGCATACAGAATCGCGCGCGCTTATGTGTCAATTATAAAATGCAAACGAGTGGTTGTGGGCCACGATATGAGGGAATCCGCGGATCAGTTTGCGGGGGCAACTATTCGCGGGCTTATCGACCAGGGCGCGGACGTAGTGCCGATTGGGCTTGCTTCCACGCCGATGTATTATTTTGCAGTAAACCATCTTAACGGGGATGCGGGGGTGCAGTGCAGCGCATCTCATAACCCCGCCGAATATAACGGCTACAAGATGACAGGCCCGGGTGCGATTCCGAGTATTGCGCTGGTCGACAACGAAACGCTCTACAAAAAATCCTGTGAGGGCAATTTTGAAGAGCCGGAGAAGAAGGGCACGCTGCACGAAAAGGTCGATGTTCTGGATGCATACTGCGTCGCAGTTTTGAACAACGCCGACATACACGATTTCGAGGGACTTAAGCTCGTCATCGACTGCGCCAACGGGATGGGTGGTCATATTCTACCCACACTGTGCTCGAAAGTCGGAAATGATCCCGTGCGTCTCTACTGGCGATTGGATGGCAGCTTCCCCAACCATGAAGCTAATCCGCTGAAGACCGAAACGATGCTGGCGCTGCGCGATCGGGTGGTTGATGAAAAGGCTGATCTGGGTGTGGCGTTCGATGGCGACGGTGACAGGGTTGCATTCACCGATGAGAAGGGCGCGATTATCCCCGGGGATTTCGTCACCGCGCTGATCGCTCGAGCCATGCTGAAAAAGAAGCCTGGTGCGGAGATCCTCTATGATCTGCGTTCGAGTTGGATCGTGCCTGAAGAGATCGAGAAAGCCGGCGGAAAGGCTATCGAATGCCGGGTCGGGCATGGTTTGATCAAAAAACAGATGCGTGAGGAGGGCGGATACTTCGCTGGGGAGTTGTCCAGTCACTACTATTTCAGCGATTTCTACACGACCGACAATGGCGATTTGGCTATGCTCAACATCATCAAGATGCTGCTTGCCGATGGTCGGCCGATGTCTGAGATAGTAGCCCCGCTGCATCGTTATTTTCATTCCGGAGAGATCAACTCCGAGGTCAAAGACATTCCCGCGGTGCTGCTGCGGCTGAAGGATAAATATGGCGCCCAGGCCAAGCGCATCACTGAAATTGACGGATACAAAGCCGAGTTTGAGGATTGGTGGTTCAACGTCCGCCCATCCAACACCGAGCCGCTCATCAGACTGAACCTCGAGGCCAAGACCAGGGCTAAGATGGATGAGAAGGTCGAAGAACTGCTCAAAGAAATCAGAAGCTAAACGCAATAGTTTTCAAACGTATCGGGGGTGGCTTTGTCATCTCCGATACGTCCTATATTACGTTCGATTGATGGAGCGATCTCCCTATGCTTGACACAAAACTAATTCGAAGCGAGCCGGATAAAGTTCGGCAGGCGCTTATAAACCGAAATTCGGATACGGACGTTCTCGATTTGTTCCTCGACCTCGATGAGCAGCGTCGCAAGGCGTTATGGGAGGTCGAAGCTCTCAAAGCCGAGCGCAACAGTGTCTCCGAACAAATAGCGCAGATGAAAAAATCCAAACTCGACGCAACTGCGGAGATAACGCGTATGCGGGAGGTTGGGTCTCGCATCAAGCAGATGGATTCTGAGGTCGCGGAGATCGAGTCTCGAATTTCCGATATTGCATACAATATGCCCAACATCCCGCACTCCAGCGTGCCTGTCGGCAAAGACGAGTCGGACAACGTGACGGTCAGATCCTGGGGCGAGCCAAGAACATTCGATTTTGAGCCGGTTCCACATTGGGAACTCGCCTCTTCTCTTGATATTATCGACTTCGAACGCGGCAGCAAGATCGCGGGCAGCGGGTTTATATTGTATAAGGGTTTGGGGGCCAGGCTGGAGCGGTCACTGTTCAACTGGATGCTTGATGTTCACACAACCGAACACGGATATCGCGAGGTGTTTCCTCCGTTTTTAGTCAATCGCCGCGCGATGGTGGGCACTGGCCAGTTGCCGAAATTCGACGAGGATATGTATCACACCGATAAGGATGACGATCTGTATCTCGACCCTACGGCGGAGGTCCCGGTGACCAATATCTATATGGACGAGATATTGAACGCATCGGATTTACCGCAGTATCTGACCGCATTCACGGCTTGCTTCCGAAGAGAGGCGGGTTCGGCAGGCAAGGACACGCGAGGTCTGCTGCGGGTTCATCAGTTCAACAAGGTCGAGATGGTCAAGTTTGTCGCTCCGGAGACTTCTTACGACGAACATGAGAGGCTGCTGGCGAACGCCGAAGCGATTCTGCAAAAGCTGAATATCCCATATCGCGTGGTGCTGCTATGCACTGGTGATTTGAGCTTTTGTGCGGCTAAATGCTACGACATCGAGATATATGCTCCTGGTGTGGATCAGTGGCTTGAAGTTTCGAGCTGTTCGAATTTCGAGGATTTCCAGGCACGAAGAGCTAATATCCGGTATCGCCCGGAGCCGGGGGCTAAGCCCGAGTTTTTGCACACGTTGAACGGTTCCGGGGTCGCATTGCCCAGATTGGTGGTCGCGCTCCTCGAAACATATCAGCAAAGCGACGGCACGATTGTGGTTCCCGAAGCGCTGCGGCCGTATCTCGGCACCGATATTATCAGCTGATTTTAAGGAGAGTGCCGTGGCGACTAAGTTGATCCTCGACACCGATATAGGTTCCGACGTTGATGATGCATGGGCGCTTGCTCTGTGTCTGGCGTCCCCTGAGATCGACCTGTTGGGGGTGACTTTGGTGCATGCCGATCTGGACGTTCGCGCCAGGATTGCTCTGAAAATGCTTAAGTTAGCGCGTCGCGTCGAAGTTCCCGTCTATAAAGGGATTTCACAGCCGATGACCCCCGATCGGGCCTGCCACTGGGCAGGATTTGAGGGAACCGAGACCGATTTTTCCGATATTACTGATCTGTCGGCAAAGGATAATGCGGTTGATTTCATTCTTGACACGATCGACAAATATCCGAGCGAAGTTGTAGTCGCGCCGATTGGCCCACTGACCAATATCGCCGCAGCGATCTCTCGTGATCCGGCAACTATGCGAAAGGTTCGGCGGCTTACGGTAATGGGTTCAACGTATCAGGGCGATGGGGCACAGAACGCCGGGGTGGAGCACAATATCAGATGTGACCCGGACGCAGCGAAAATCGTGCTGGAATCCGGGATTCCGGCCACAATGGTCGGCCTTAATGTGACGGGCAAGGTAGTGATTCGTCGAAGCGACCTGGCTGGGATAAAAAATACGCCATTTGGCGGCTACCTGTCGGCGATGACGGAGCAGGTTTACAGGTTGTGGAATCGTGAGAAAACATTTATGCACGACCCATTAGCCATCGCTACGGAGGTCGATCCGAGTCTGGTTAGTGTGCGAAAAATGTCTGCTCAGGCGCTGGGCGACGGCAAAATCGCGTTTGTTTCCGATGAGAGCGGGCCGCTTGATGTGTGTGTGGAAGTAGATTCGGTTAAATTCGAGAATCTGCTGCGGAGCAGAGTCGCCGCTCTTTCGTTACGCTAAATATACTTTTTGTGCAGTTGAGGCGGTTGAGCCGGACGCCAGGCGGGTATTTCAATATCGAAGTAAAAAGCCGGGCATTCGGGTAAGAACTGCTGTAACATCGGCTGATTCTGAGCAATTCTATGGAACAACCAGAAAACTGGACGGGACAAAGAAAGCTCGCAGAGGCGTGCTGGGCGCAGGCGAGGGCGAACTACGCGGCGGCGGTCACGCTGTTGGATGCGGGTGTGTATTTCGCCAGCGTATTTTTCGCGCAGCAGGCCGCCGAGATGGCTTTGAAAGCTGCCAGTATACAAAAGCTGAAAAAGGTTCCTCGCGGCCATAATCTTATCCAGATGTGCAACGCTTTGGACGCGCCCACGGAAGTGATGAATGCCGCGGCCGAGCTTAATCCGGAGTTTCTGGCAACGCGAAGCCCCGAAGCTGTCAGTGGGGTGCCTGCTCAAAACTACGATCGCAAATCCGCCCGATTACACCTTAGGGTGGCCCAAACCATAGTCGACTGGATCAAAATAACGTTCTACTGATTTTCCGTCTGCTGCGCGGCATTGCGGATATCGCGCTCTTTGGTGTATAACATGCTCATCCTAACAGGAGCCAGTCAAATGCGTGTCTGCACCGATCCTGATTTTAACAATCTGCTTGCCGTACTGCGCCGAGATGTCCCGTCGCGGCCGACCCTTTTTGAGTTTTTCTTGCACGAAGAACTCTACCGGCGCCTTGCTGGAACAGCCGCGGACGCTGAACTTGACGAATTCGACCACCATCGCATGTTGGTCAAAGCATTTATGCATGCTGGCTATGACTATGTCACGTTACACGCTTCTAATATGACATTTCCGGCCGGCGATATGCAGCATCTCGCAAGCCATTCTATGGACGAATCGGCGGTCATATTGGACAGAGCCACCTACGAGTCATATTCCTGGCCGGATCCCACTTCGTTTGACTATTCCAGGCTTGATGTGATCGGCAGGGAGTTGCCGAGCGGAATGAAAATAGTCGCCTGTGGGCCGGGCGGGGTGCTGGAAAATGTGATACAGCTTGTGGGATACCAGGGATTGTCGTTGATGATGGCTGACGATCCCGAACTCGTGGAAAAGATATTTGACGATGTGGGATCTCGGCTTGTCGAATATTACAGAATAGCGGCCCGCTATCCCGCCGTAGGCGCTCTCATTTCAAATGATGACTGGGGTTTCAGTGCGCAGACTATGCTCAGTCCGGCTGATATGCGTCGGTATGTGTTCCCTTGGCACGAAAGAATTGTCGAGGTAATCCACGCGCACGACAAACCAGTGATCCTCCATTCCTGCGGCAACCTCGAGGCGGTGATGGATGATATAATCGACGGCATGCGCTACGACGCCAAGCACTCATTTGAGGACAAAATATGTCCGCTTGAAGAGGCTTATGAGAAATGGGGTAGTCGGATAGCGATCCTCGGCGGCATCGATCTCGACTTTGTGTGCCGATCTACTCCCGATAAGATTACCGCCAGGGCGCAGGCTATGCTCGACCGAACCGCAGGTCGCGGAGGATACGGCCTGGGATCAGGCAACTCGATTCCGTATTATGTTCCGGATGACAATTATTTCGCGCTAATCGAACCAGCTATCGCCGGGCGCGCGTAAATTGAGGATGGAAATGCGATATTTGCTCGGAATAGACATAGGGACCAGCGGCGCGAAGGCACTTCTCGTGAATGCAGACACGGCGGAGATAGTCGCGTCTTCGGTTGAGTCTTATGAACTATCGACGCCGACACCTCTTTGGGCAGAACAGTCGCCGGGGGACTGGTGGCAGGCAGTTATCGCATCCGTTTCCAATGTGCTGAACGCCTCCAAAATCGATGCCGCCGAGATAAAAGGAATCGGCCTTTCCGGGCAGATGCACGGCTCGGTATTTCTCGATGAAAACGGCTCAGTGCTGCGTCCAGCTATTCTCTGGTGTGACCAGCGGACACAGGCTGAGTGCGACTGGATTATGGATACAGTCGGCCGCGAAAGAACAATCGAACTGACCTCAAATCCGATCCTGACTGGTTTCACGGCGGGCAAAATTATTTGGACTCGCAATCACGAGCCGGAGGTCTATAGTCGAGTCAAAAAAGTTCTTCTCCCAAAGGATTACATTCGATTTCGCTTGACCGGTGAGTTCGCAACTGAGGTCTCGGACGCCAGCGGGACGGGGCTATTCGATGTAAAGAGACGCGAATGGTCGTGGGAGATGCTGGATGCGATCAATATTCCGAGCCATTGGATGCCGCACTCCTATGAAAGTGTCGAGATCAGCGGAAAAATCAGTCGCGAGGCCGCTTCTTTAACGGGGCTTGCCGAGGGCACTCCGGTCGTAGGTGGCGGAGGTGACCAGGCGGCGGGGGCGGTGGGCAATGGAGTGGTCGAAGATGGGATTGTTTCATCGGCCGTCGGCACGTCCGGCGTAGTATTTGCATTCACCGATAAGCCCGTTGTGGACCCAAAACTCCGCCTGCATACGTTTTGCCATGCAATGCCGAACAAATGGCACATGATGGGTGTCATGCTTTCGGCGGGGGGCAGCCTGCGATGGTATCGGGATACCTTCGCCGACACCGAGACCGTCATAGCTAAGGCTCTGGGAGTTGACCCTTATGACGTAATCTGCAAAGAAGCCGCGAAAGCTCCGGCGGGCAGTGAAGGGTTAATCTTTTTGCCGTATCTTACCGGGGAGCGCACACCGCACCCAAACCCGCATGCGCGTGGAGTTTTCTTCGGCATCACCCTCCGCAGCGACAGGCCGCATTTTATGCGAGCGGTGCTAGAGGGAGTAGCTTACGGGCTGCGAGATTCGTTTACAATACTAGACGAGATGAACATCCCAATTTCGCAAATTAGAGCTTCCGGTGGAGGCGCCCGGAGTGAAATTTGGCGGCAGATTCAGGCTGATGTAACTGGTAAAAACCATGTAACCATAAATGTGGAGGAGGGGCCTGCTCTCGGAGCCGCGCTGCTGGCAGGGGTCGGAACGGGAATATATCCCACAGTCGCCGATGCGTGCCGTTCGATTATCAAGGTCACATCCCAAACAAATACAAATCCCGCGGCCAAACGAATCTACGATGGATTTTACCCCATCTACCGATCGCTATACAATTCCCTCGTTGGTCAGTTCGACGCCGTGGCTGCGTTAATGGACAACTGATGATGAAGATCCTCGGTATTGATATCGGCGGCACCAAGTCGATAGCAGGCGTCGCGGACCAACACGGCACCCTCATCGCACACAACCGCATCCTTACGCCAAATGCCCACGGCCCCACGATAAACCTCCAAAACATCCTGCTTGCCGCCGATGAAGTTGTCCAACAGGCGGGAGGCGGCATATCGGCTATCGGTATCGGCTGCGGAGGGCCGTTAGATCGAAAAACTGGAACGCTGCATAAAGTCGCCAATCTTCCGGGCTGGGAGGGATTGTGCCTGACACAGATTTTCAGCGAACGCTTTCAAGCGCCCGCCTATCTCGACAACGACGCAACCGCAGCGGCAATTGGCGAGGCCAGGTTTGGGGCGGGGGCGGAGGTCGATGATTTTGTCTATCTCACAGTATCTACAGGCATCGGCGGAGGTATCATCATTGGTGGCGAACCTTATCGCGGGTTCGGAGATAACGCAGGTGAGATCGGTCATATCACAATAATACCGGAGGGGCCGGCGTGCAACTGTGGCGATCGCGGTTGCCTTGAAACTCTTTGTTCGGGCACTGCTATCGCCAGAATCGCCGCCGGGGGCCTCTCCGATAATCCGCAATCTATGCTGAACAATCTCGATACACCGATAACCGCGGAATCCGTGGCAAAAGCCGCATCGAGAGGGGATGGATTTGCGGTGAAGGTTTGGTCTGACGCGATGTATCACCTTGGTCTTGGTGTCGCTAATGTGGTAAATGTGCTGAATCCGCGGTTAGTTATAATCGGTGGTGGGGTAGCAAAGGCCGGGGATATGCTGTTTGAGCCAGTCACGAGAACCGTTCAAAAGCGAGCCATGAAGGCGCTGGCGGATGATGTAAAAATTATCCCGGCGGCAAATGGTGATCTAGCCGGGCTGATGGGAGCGATCGCAGTTGCGTTATCGGATTATTTGTCCTGATCTTCCTGTTCGCGCGCCATCCGTTCAATCGAGCGCAGGCTGCGTGTGGTGACATTCTTATAAAAGTCATCTTCAGCAAACCATACCGCCCTCTGAGCATACGGCAGCGCGCGCTTTGGGTTCTTAAGTTTATAGGCATATAATACGGCGGCGAGTTGGTTTAGCTCTCGGGATCGTGGATTAGCCTCTATGCCCTGCATCAGATACCCCATCGCCTTGATATTATTGCCGTAACCGTTCATCAAAATATACGTCCCGGCCGAATACGCCTCAACAAAGCGCGGGTCAAGCGCGGTTATCATCTTAAACAGGCCGATGAGGTCTTTATTGTTACACCAGTTCGGGTCGTGCTGAATGAACTCATGATGATATTTATCCGCCTTTATCCACAGCAAATTGGCAAACACCGTGCGAAACTCTCCGGCTAACTGATAGATGGCAGATGCGTTGTCCTTCGGCTCGGCAGGTCTTGCTCGAACTGCGCTATTTTCGATGATACACATTCCTGCAAACAGCACAAACATAGCGGCGGCAGTCACAATCTTTCTTTTCATTGCTTCGACCTCCGCTGCCGGAGCATGTCTTTAATCACGGAAACCCCATAAGCTGCGACGGCTATTGCCGCCATGAGGATTATCTGCAAATACATTTCAGTGCGATAAGCCGGCATCTCCCAATGGTGGCCCAATTCCTCCGCCCCATGAGCCATCGCAGCGCCGCCGGAAGCGAGTAATGCAGAGATGATGAAGATTATACGCACGCTACACCTCCCTGCTTGCAAAATACAATGACCCGGCAGCCAGGGCAAAGACGATGTAGCACACACCATAAAACGCCACCTGACCGAGATACGCGCCGGGGATCACGTCATTATGAATCAGCGAGGATTTGAGATTGAAGCACTCGAGATTAGGAAGCGCGTGATATATCAGCAGATAGAGCGCCTTCGAAAGTCCGGCCTGCGATTTCTCGATTAGCCCGCCGATATAGCCGATTTTGATCGTCCCGGCGAGATAGATCATGAACGTCAACACCGTAGTGACCGCGGGCGAAGCAAACGTTGATATCATAGTCGCGATAGCTGCGATAATAGCAACCTCGAGCAAGGTGAAAAGCACCGCCATTCCCAGCGACGAGTCGATGCTGTGCTGATACATCAAGATCAGCCCGCCGAACGCTATTGCCATCGCCCCAACGCCGAGAGACACCGTGATGAATGTGCCCAGAAACTTGCCGATCAAATACTGCACCCTGGTCAGTGGTCGGGCCATAAGCGGATGAATTGTGCGAGACTCCACATCGTTTGGCACGCCCGTCGCTCCAAGTGCGATAGCCAGCGCCGCCCCGCCAAACAATATACACGTCATACAAAGGTCTTTCAGTATTTTAATTTGCACGCCTTCGGTGAAGATCGACAGCATCGTCGAGCTTGCAATTACCGCCAGCATCAGCAGGCACATCACGTGAAAAACCTGCTTTCGGCTGTTCTCCAAAAGCGACATCCTTGCAATTATCCAGATTCCCGTCATTCTATCCGCCTTTATATTGTTATGCCGCGAGACGCAAAAACGCCTCTTCGAGGGATTCGCGCTCACTTTGCATTCGAAGTATTTTTACGCCGGATTTGTCCAATATCCGCATCGCGTAGTAGAGCATCTCGGGCGACACGGTGATTCGAGTGCCGGAATTGGCCTCTTCTATGCTGACATTTGCAAATCGCAGCAACTCTCTTGTCTCAATTTTAAGTTTGTCGATCCAAATTGAGAATTGCTTATCCCCGGCCCGCACTTCATCAGGAGTTCCATAAGCCACAAGTTCACCTCGTTTCAGCACCGCTACTGTGTCGCAGGTGTTTTCCACCTCGCTGAGCAGATGCGAGCTTAAAAATACTGTTTTGCCCTCGTTTTTGAGTTGTAAAATCAGATCACGCGCGTGACGCCTGCCGATTGGATCGAGTCCGGAAGTCGGCTCATCCAAAATCAGCAGTCTGGGGTCTCCCACTATCGCCTGCGCCAAGCCGACTCTTTGCGTCAGGCCTTTGGATAGCTTGGCAATCGGGGTGTCGGCATACTCAGCTATGCCTGCCCGCTCGAGGACTGCCAGTGACTGCTTTTTGATCTCTTGCCGAGGAACCCCCGCCAGCGAAGCGTGCATTGATACCACTTCGATGGGTCTAAGAAATTTGTGAAAATAGGGTTGTTCCGGCAAGTATCCAATCAGTTTCCGCGTCGAAGCCGACGTTGTGGGGCTGCCAAATATGGTCGCTAACCCGGCAGTCGGCCGCACGAAATCCAACAACATTTTGATAGTAGTGGTCTTTCCGGCGCCGTTTGGGCCAAGAAAACCAAATACTACACCATCAGGCACGGTGATATTCAACGCATCGACGGCTATGCGGGTTCCTTTGCGACGGCCAAGATTATACACCTTGCGAAGATTCTCTGTCTGGATGGGGTGGTTCATTTGCTCTCGCTTCTCTATTGAGTATTGTCATTGCTATTATCGGCAAATATTCGGTAAATTGTGAGCCTGTTGATTGGGTTTGAGGGAGATAAACCAATGCTGGAGGAACTTTCGTTTATCTGAATAAGATAAGTGATATAGCACTAGTCGGGAGGCGTGAGTTGAACAATACTGTAAAGCTGGTCTTGGTCGCCGTTGTGCTCATTGCGCTGTGGGTGGGAGCACAGGCTCTTTTTGTGGCGCAGCCGAGCGGGCCTCATATCTGCAGCCCCGGAGATGGATGAGGGCCTAATCCGACGCAGGTTGCGACGGACAAAGCTGCTGTGACTCCGAAACTGGGTCTTTTATTGGTTGGGTCAGATAAGAACCCGGCCTCACAGATCGCCGATCAACTGAGCAAACTCAAACCGATAGCCTCAGGGGAGGTCGCTATGTTTGGGTTGGAGTCCGCCGATCAAGACGGCAAACAGGCTATGAAAGAATATTCAATCACAAGTGCGCCCGCTTGTGTGCTGATGACTCCCGAAGGAAAAGTATTGAGCAAACACGAAGGGGAAATCGATGCCAAGCTCATCGGTAAAATGCTGGCATCCGCTAAATTGAAAACCCGCGAGTAGAGTCAGTCAATGTGAACGAAGTAACCAGAGTTATTGAGACGAACGGTGTGCAGATCAAGCTGCATCTCGGCGATTGCGTCGCTGGGATGCGTGAACATTTATCCGATGGCTGTGTGGATGTCGTCGTAACCTCGCCTCCTTACAATCTGGGCATAAACTACAATGGCTATAACGATGCCATTTCACGTGAGCATTATCTGGGTTGGATGGGCGATTGGGCACAGGAAACCAAGCGAGTGCTGTCCGATGATGGCTCGTTGTTCCTGAACATCGGCTCGAAACCGACTGACCCCCTAGTGCCGTTTCAGATTCTGCGAGTTATGAACCAATACTTCGCTTTGCAAAATGTCATCCACTGGGTGAAGTCGATTGCGATTATGAAAAGCGAGGTTGGGGACTACCCCGGCATCACGCAGGATATAGTGGTCGGACACTATAAGCCCATCAACAGCGGCCGTTTTCTCAACGACTGTCACGAATATATATTCCACTTCACTAAACACGCCAAGACCCCATTGGACAGGCTCGCAGTAGGTGTGCCATACCAAGACAAGACCAATGTGTCGCGTTGGGCAAACAACGGAGCGGATCTACACTGCCGTGGCAATACGTGGTTCATTCCATATGAGACAATAAAAAGCAGGGACAAAGAGCGACCGCACCCCGCCACATTTCCCGTGGAACTTCCAAAGCGATGCATTCGATTGCACGGAGTCGATCGCGCACGGCTGGTGATAGACCCATTTTTAGGCATAGGTTCCAGCGCCATAGCCGCTTGTTCTTTGAACTTACCTTTTGTAGGATTCGAGACTACGCCGGAGTATTTCGAGGAATCCTGCCGTAGAGTGGAGAAATTCTTATCCGGCCAATCCGGCGAACTAGTGTTCTTGTAATAGTGTTGTAATACTCTATAAGGAGGCTGAAATGAGACAGAGAATTCTTTTCGTGAGAGGGCTTTTGATGGCCCTGTTGGTGTTTGTGGTATGCGGCGCTGCATTTGCAGCGAAGATGAAGACCAAAAACATCATTTTTGTGATGACCGACGGGATGCGCTGGGAAGAAGTCTTCCGAGGCGCCAGCGATGAATTGCTGAATAAAGAAAATGGCGTCAGCGACGAAGCTGCCTACAGGCAGAAGTATTGGCGGGAGACTCCAAGCGAGCGTCGCCGCGTATTGATGCCGTTCTTTTGGACTGCAGTGGCTCAGAAAGGGCAAGTCTACGGGAACAGAGACCTCGGGAGCGCGTCACGAGTGGAAAATCCGTATTGGTTCTCGTTTCCGGGTTATAGCGAGATATTCTGCGGCTATGTCGATCCCGGAGTAAACAGCAACGATCTCATAAACAATCCCAATGTCAGTGTATTTGAGTGGCTGAATCGAAAGCCTGCTTTCAAAGGTAAAGTTGCCGCGTTTGGTTCGTGGAATGCCATGTCGTATATTCTCAACAGTGAGCGCGCTGGGTTTTTGGTGAACGGCGGACTCGATCTTGTAACAGGCAAGCTCTCCGATCGACAAGAACTGCTCAATCGAATTAAAGCCGAAACCTTTGGCCTCAGCGGAGGAGCGCCGCCGGATTCGCTCACTTTCTACAGCGCTCTTGAGTATTTCAAACAGAACAAACCTCGTGTGTTCTTCGTGATGGTTGGCCACACCGACGTAGCTCCCCACAAAAACCGATATGACGAATATCTTGACGCTGCCCGATATTTTGACGATTATGTAAAACAGCTTTGGTATGCTGCGCAGGCGATGCCGGAATATAGAGGCACAACGACGTTGATCTTAAGTACCGACCACGGCCGCGGCGAGGCGGGCGGAGGGTGGAAGAGTCATGCGGCCAGCATACCTGGCTCGGAAAAGACCTGGATGGCGTTTATGGGGCCGGATACTCCGGTGTTAGGGGAGCGCAAAAACGCGCCCGAAGTTACCTCCAGCAACATCGCAGCCACAATCGCTGCCCTGCTCGGAGAGGATTACAACGCAGCCCAGCCCAAAGCCGGTGCGGTCATCAAGGACGTTGTAAAAGGGCGTTAACGAGCTGGAAGCTATAATGATTCGAGAATGAAATAAGCCGGTGGCGATCTCAGTGTCGCCACCGGAGGTCTTCGTGGCCAATATCTTCCCGAATTTTGTTGACTTGCACAGGAGGACAAGATGTCGAGGGCGAGTTGGATTATAATCGGCGTTTTAATATTATTATTGGCGACTTCCTTGTCGGCGCAGACTCTCAGTTACGTCGACCTCGTCAACAGGCTTACTGATCTCGAGTCACTCGCGATTCTTCCGGTGCGGGGAGAAACCGGTGCGCAGTGGTCGAGTTACGACAGGGCCAGCCGATATGACGCTCAAGCCGACAAATACATCGGCTGGGATGCCAACTGGGACGGCCTCGGCGTCATTCGCAAAGAGGGTGATGATCTGGTATTTGCGGAGATGCAGGGGCCTGGGTGCATTTGGCGAATCTGGTCCGCGCTGGCAAAGCAGGGGCACGTGAAGATCTACCTCGATGATGCGACTGAGCCTGTTGTAGATATGCCGTTTGATGGCTATTTCAATCTGCAAAACCCACCATTCGACTACCCCGGGCTTGTCCACGATACCGCTCAAGGTCGGAACTGTTATGTGCCGATTCCATACCAAAAATCCTGCAAAATAGTCGGGCAGGGCGATTGGGGAGCGTATTATGAATTCAACTATACGACCTTTCCCAAAGGAACGGTTGTGCCCACATTCACACGAAACCTCGGACCTAAAGAAAAAGCGGCGCTGAAGAAAACGAGCCTTTTTATAACCAGAAAACTCGGAACCGACCCTGTTACACGTGAGAACCGGACTATCATTGCGCCTTTGATCGATCTCGCCGCCGGAGAAACTGCGACTGTCGCTCGGATCAAAGGGCCTAACGCTATCACCAGTCTGCATGCGATGATAAACGGCAGACGGTATTCCGACGAGCAACTGCGCAGCGTGGTTCTGAAAATATATTGGGACAATGAGAAGCAGCCCAGCGTGTGGTCTCCCATCGGCGACTTTTTCGGAACAGCGCCGGGGCTAAGCGAATACAAATCGCTGCCGATGGGCGTCACTGCCCGCGACGCATACTCCTATTGGTATATGCCGTTTGCAAAAGAGGCGGTTGTAGAAATCACCAACGAGGGCCGCGAGCCGTTCAAATCCCAGCTCGTCATCACATACGCCCCGCTCACCAAATCCATCGACCAACTGGGCCGTTTCCATGCAAAGTGGCACAGAGATGCGTTTTTGCCTACCGAAAAAGAACGCAGCATCGATTGGACCGTCCTCAAAACCGAAGGCCGAGGGCGATTTTGCGGGATGGCGTTAGAGATATGGAACCCGAGAGGTGGTTGGTGGGGCGAAGGTGACGAAAAATGGTTCGTCGACGGAGAGAAGTTCCCATCCACCTTCGGCACAGGCTCAGAAGATTATTTTGGCTATGCCTGGTGCGACCCAAATCTTTTTCAGAACGCCTATCATAACCAGACCCGCAACGACAATACCAACAATACCGATCATATCTCGGTGAACCGCTGGCAGATTGCAGAAAATATCCCGTTTCAGAAATCGTTCGACGGCTATATTGAGAAATATTTCCCAAATTCCCGACCGACGCATTACGCGAGCACGGTTTATTGGTATCTTGCACCCGGCGGAGTCGATCCCTATACCCCAGTGTCACTAAAAGAGCGTCTTAACTGGTATCTACGCCCGATAGTCAAGAAAAAACCGGGCATCTGGGAGGGCGAGGATCTTAAAATTATCTCTAAATCGGCTGGCACGGCCGAGCCGCAGATGCTTGGCGAGAGATTCAGCGAGGAAAGCCATCTTTGGTGGATCGGCGCGCGGCCCGGCGACACCCTTACTCTCGCTTTAGATGTGCCAAAATCCGGCAAATACACCCTTTTGCTCGGCCTTACGAAGGCAATCGACTACGGCATCGTGCAATGGTCGATTGATGGCAAAGAAATCGGCGAGCCAATGGATCTTTACAACGATGGAGTCATCCCGTTTGGCCCTGTGGAACTTGGCGTTGTCGATCTCAAAAAAGGCGAGCGAAAACTCACGGCAGCAATTATCGGAGCAAACGAAAAAGCGATAAAACAATACATGGTCGGCCTGGACTATGTGAACCTGAAGGCGGCGGAATAATATGAATGGACAACCACTTATCGGGATCACTGTCGGCTTAGGCGTGGATGGATCGCGCAAGGGTCGAGATTTTTCTTCATACGCAAGCGCTGTGCAAAATGCGGGGGCGGCGGCGATGCCACTCGGCCACGGCAGGCACGGCAGATACGACGAATGTGACGGATTGCTTTTATCCGGCGGATGCGACGTTCACCCAAAGCACGTAAAGCGTCTGCCGGGCGACGAGGGTCTGACTGACGACGAAGTTATCGCAAAATATAAGATCAAAACTGAGAAAATGCGCGATGAGGTCGAGATACGTATGATCCGACAAGCGCTGGCAGAGGGCAAGCCATGCCTGGGCATATGTCGCGGATTTCAGATGATTAACGTGGTCATAGGCAGCCGTCTTATCGGCGATATCCCTACTTACGACCCCAGCGCGCTTGTCCATAGCGCTGTTGATGGCGTCAGTGCGCGGCACGAGATCGAGATAGAGCCTGGCAGCCTCATGGAACGTGTCTATGGAGCGTCATCCATCACCGTCAACAGCCGTCACCACCAGGGCTTCACCCCCGAGCTTGTCGCAGACAATTTCAGGGTCACCGCCATTGCGCCGGATGGCATAGTCGAGGCTGCGGAAATGAAATACGCTGCGTTTGTTGTAGGGGTGCAGTGGCATCCTGAAAAACAGTCCGACGAGTTTATAAACTCTGTTTCAGGGCCGTTGTTTCGAGCGTTCGTGGATGCTTGCGTTGCTTGGAGACGCTCTCGATGAGGGCTGTAGTACTTGCGGCGGGCAGGGGCACACGAATGGGCGCCTTGACAGAAAACACCCCAAAGCCGATGATATTGGTCAATGGTAAGCCGATAGTCGAGCATGTGATGCGCAGAATGATGGCGGGTGGAGTCACCGATTTTGTTCTGGTCACAAAATATCTTGCACACAAAGTCGAGGAATACTTCGGCGACGGCCGGACGTTCGGGACGCGGATCGAATACGTCCAACAGACCGATAAATATGGCACTGGAGCCGCGCTGCTGGCGGCAAAAGAGCTTGCGTGTGGGGAGCCTGTGATGATGGCGTTTGCGGATGTCCTCGTAGAAACCGAGACCTATGCCAAGGCGATTCGCATATTCAATGAAACGGGTGGGGCCGGGATTATCACCCTCAACTGGGTCGATGATCCATACAAAGGCGGGGCGGTGATGGTCGATTCGAGCGGCCTGATATCTGATATCATCGAAAAACCCCCAAAAGGGCAGATTCCATCGAACTGGAATAGCGCGGGTATCTTCGTCTTCCAAAACGTGATTTTTGACTATCTCGGGCGGCTTGCCCCGTCCGCGAGAGGGGAATATGAACTGCCGGACGCGGTCAACGTGATGATCGCCGATGGCCTTGAGGTGTATCCGTCTTATCTGGAAGGGCAGTGGCTGGATGTGGGCACTGTGGAGGCTGTAGCCGCAGCGGAAGAGATGCTTGCAAGAGAGGGCGACTAGGTGTCAAAACTATATAACGACGCGAGAAAACGTTTTGTCTCAGTCTTCGGAGACGGTGAAATTGAGTTCGTTCGAGCCCCCGGCAGAGTCAATCTTATAGGCGAACATACCGACTATAACGGGCTTTCAGTGCTGCCTATGGCACTTGACCGAGAGATCGCTATCGCTGTGTCTATGCATCCGAATTCAGCGATCGAACTGACCAATATCGATGAATCCTTGCCTCCGGTTGACTTTGAATTAAGCTCCGATATTGAGCCCTACCCAACAGGCCACTGGGGTAACTATGTCAAAGCTGCCGCGCAGGCAATTTGGAGGTGGGCCGAAGAGCAGTCTCCGGATATGCTTCCGTTAAAAGGCTATCGCGGCTGTGTCGCCGGCTCGGTGCCGCCTGGATCAGGTCTATCCAGCAGTTCCGCTCTGGTTGTCGCATCGGCGCTGGCTCTTGTTCACACGAATAAATTGCCCATTTCAAAGCCTGATCTTGCCGAATTGCTGGCGAAAGGCGAGAGATACGTCGGCACGGAAGGTGGGGGAATGGATCAAGCCGCTTCAATACTGGCGCAGGAAGGCTATGCCCTCAAAATCGACTTCTTCCCACTGCGCACCATCCCCACCAGGCTCCCTGAAGGGTATTCTATTGTAGTCGCGAACAGCCTCGTAGTGGCCAGCAAGACCGGTGGTGCGCTTGATGCGTATAACACCCGTGTTGCCGAATGCAGGCTCGGGCTATCTCTGCTGAAGGATATGGTTAGCGATACCCATCCGCAGGCTCAATCGGCTGATTTGCTCAAAGATTTCTCGATTGCGGTAAAAGAATGGCCGGGTTTGATCGATCAACTTCCGGATTGTGTAGATGGCCTCAAGCCAAAGATACGGGTTCGGCATGTGCTGACGGAAGGCCGCAGAGTGGAGTTGGCGGCCGAGGCTATGGGTAAGGGGAATGCTGAGGAGTTCGGCAGGTTGATGAACGAATCCCATCAGAGCTGCGCCAATGACTACGAGATCAGTTGCCCAGAGCTTGACGAACTCGTCAATAGCCTTCGAGAAGCGGGCGCACTGGGCGCAAGACTAACAGGTGCGGGATTCGGCGGCTGTTCGGTCGCCCTCGTGCGAACCGAAGATGTCGAGAATGTCATAAATCGAGTGTGGGAGAAATACTACGCCAAACGGCAAATACCGGATCGACGGCGCGATGAGGTGCTGTTTGCAGGCTCCCCCGCAGCCGGCGCCGGACATTTTAGTCCAGCGGATTAGCGAAGTCGTGATCAATCCTCTTCGCCGTGCTCGTGGAACTTTCTTTCGAACCAACTGCAGGTGACGTCTGTCATCTCCTGCAGATGCCCGGGAGTATCGTCGAAGAGGTGTCCCGCGCCCTGAACAATGTGCAGTTCTTTTTGGCAAGTGAGGCGCTCGTAAATCGCCAAGGCCTCCGGCAGCACGATCAAATCTTCGCTGCCCTGCACCACTAGTGTAGGAGCCTTCACCAAAGGTACAAACGCGGCTATTTCGTGATCACGCGGCACTCTCAGCACCATCACGACGACGCGTTCGTCTTCTGCTGCGGTATGAATAGCCACCGTTCCTCCTGTGCTCGATCCGTTTATACCGACGAATCTTGTCTGGAAAAACGGCTGCGAGGTGATGAAATCCAGCGCACTATTGAGGTCGTCGAATTGCTGATCCTGCGTCGATTGCTCTGCGATGCCATCGCTTTCCCCGTGGCCGGTGAAGTCGAACAAAAACGAGGCTATTCCGGAATCCAGCAGCCTTTGCGCAATCCCTCGGTTGCGAGTGCTTGATTTGTTGGAACCGGTCCCGTGGGCGAACACAACCACATCGTGCAGATTCTCGTCGGGCGCCAACAACGCGCCGGAGAGTCTCAACCCTCTCGATGTTTTGAACACAACAGATTCTTCGATCATCCGTCTCCCCCAGTCCGTCGGCCGATTCACCACGCGTATCTAACATCATACCACAATTATCCAGAGTTCAGTTGAGGTATTGCTGCAAATAAACACACTTGGCTTGATTTCAGGGAAAACCACCCTTGCAGAAAATCCGATTTGACTCTACAGTAAGCTCGGCTCTATAATTGCATTGACATACTCTGATAAGGACGGCCATATGTTAGCACACGTCAGATCTAGTGCAGTGAATGGAATCGACGCATTTGCTATCGACGTGGAGGTCGATATTGCTCCAGCGCTCCCAGGTTTTACCATCGTCGGGCTGCCCGATGCTGCGGTGCGAGAATCCATAGAACGTGTCAGATCCGCGATCAAAAACTGCGGGTTGGAGTTTCCGTCCCGCCGAATCACTATTAACCTTGCCCCTGCTGATGTGCGCAAAGAGGGCCCTTCGTTCGATCTACCCATTGCAGTCGGCATTCTTGCGGCGACGGGTCAGGTGGATACGGAGTTTTTGCAGAAATGCTGCCTGGTTGGTGAACTCAGTCTGGATGGCAGTCTTCGAGGCGTAAGCGGGGTTTTGCCGATTGCTCTGAACGCCCGCGAAAGCGATGTGAAGACGCTGATTGTCCCTGCGCATAATGTCAAGGAGGCCGCGATTGTCAAAGAAATCGACGTCTATCCTATACAAACCTTAACAGAAGTTGTTGCGCTGCTCAACGAACCGGATACTATGCTGCCCGCCATATTCGATGCCTCGGCGTTTGAGGCACTCGACGATCCGGTCTATGAGGCTGATTTTGGAGATGTCAAAGGTCAGGAGGCAGCCAAGCGAGCTTTGGAAGTATCGGCGGCTGGGGGGCATAATTTGCTTATGGTTGGCCCGCCTGGCAGCGGCAAAACGATGCTGGCCCGGCGCATTCCCGGCATACTCCCGCCCCTCAATATGAAGGAAGCCCTGGAAGTGACCAAGCTCTACAGCGTGTGCGGCTTGCTCAGTCCGAACCAGGCCTTGATTACTCGAAGAGCGTTCAGATCACCGCATCATACGATATCGAGCGCCGGTCTTACAGGCGGCGGCAGCTACCCGCGTCCGGGAGAAGTGAGCCTGGCTCATCACGGGGTGCTGTTTTTAGACGAGTTTCCGGAGTTCAAACGAGACGTATTGGAGGTAATGCGCCAGCCACTTGAGGATGGCGAGGTAACCATAGCGCGAGCGCAGGCAGCTTTCACATATCCCGCCGGCTTTATGTTAGTCGCGGCCATGAACCCATGCCCGTGCGGCTTTTTCAACGACCACCTGCGCCAATGCAGTTGCACCCCACAGATCATCGCTCGATATTTGCAGCGTATATCCGGCCCGCTGATCGACCGAATCGACATACACGTCGAGGTCCCGCGTCTGAAGCAGGACGAGCTGATGCGCAAGACTCCGGGTGAACCGTCGGCGTCCATTCGAGATCGAGTCAGGCGCGCCAGGGAAATACAAAACGCCCGTTATGCGAACTCACGAATATTCTGCAATGCCCAGATGTCCACACGTCATATGAAAAATTGGTGCAGACTCTCCGAAGATGCCGAGGCTATGCTCAAGCAAGCGATCGAACATCTGCGCCTGTCGGCGCGAGCTTACGACAGGATACTCAGGGTTTCGCGCACAATCGCCGATCTGTCAGGTGAAGAAAATATCAGCATCGCACACATCGCCGAAGCAGTCCAATATCGGAGCCTGGACAGAAAATATTGGGGTTAAGCCTGCTCTTTCGGGTTCACATCTATGGTTTTTTCATTGCGATAGATCACGAACCCTGGGGCCGAACCGCGCGGTTTGTGGACGTATTTGCGGAGAGTATAATCCACAGGCACAAGTGAAGAATGCTTGGCGTCGCAGTTCATCGCAGCGATTTTGGCGGCCTGCGCAAGAACCGGTCTCGGAGCGCCGCCTCTTTTGCCGGCCATGCGCACTATCACGTGTGAGCCTGTGATCTGCCGCGCATGCAGCCAGACATCGTTTGGTTTGGCGACTCTCTGAGTCAAATAATCATTTGCTGTCGAGGATTCGCCATACAAGATTTCCCATCCGTCAATTGCGGTGAACCTGCGTATGTGGTGACCCTCGAACTCAGATTCCTGTTTTTCGTGCGAGATTGTTTGTCTGAGTAATCCCGAAGAGATCAAGTTTGCTCGAAGACCTCGCAGAGCGTCGACTTTATTGGTGGATTCCGCGTCATCGAGAGCCGACTGCAGGCGGGAAAGCTCCGAGTCGATTAGCCCCAGGCGCGATTCGGCGGTCGATGCAGCATCCCGAGCCTTGCGATATCGCTTGAAATATCGTTCGGCGTTCGCCTGCGGCTCGAGTTTTTCGTCAAGCTCGATGCGTATTTCTGTCATATCAGGGTCGAAGAAATCCGGCGCAAGAACCGATTTTGCCCCTTTCTGCACAAGATGCAAATTGCCGAGAATAATCTCCCCGATCTGCTTGTATCGCTCCGCTTTCTGCGATTCTTGCAGTGTCCGGTTGATCGATTTCAAGGTTTGTCTGCGAGAGGCCATTGCCCGGCGTATCGCAGTTACAGTTTGTGTGCGTTCTTCGTCGAGGAAACTACGGGAGATCAGCGTGCGGAATAAAGTATCAAGGGCTTCGTTAACGCTATCGCGCGGGTGCTGCTGGTCGGTCGGATACTGCACAGACGGGGTGGGGTAGACCATCACCCCCGCTCCGTGTGCATCCGTTATAAACACAGGCTCATATTTCCCACCAAGAGCCATATTCCCCAGTTGTAAAATCTCATCCTTGACTTGCTCGGGAAAGCCCCCGGATCGCGCGATTAGCTCATCAGCAAGAAACGGCCCAACCCCACTGAATTTATCCATCAGCCACTGTCGAATGGCGGGTGCATCCGGCTGATCTTGAAAAGACTGCCTCCACAGCCCATCAAACGTCCGCGCGTCGATTCTTCGAATATCAATCTTCACATCTCCCGGCGGTGGGATATACTCCCTGCCCGGCAGCACTTGTCGATATCTGCTTATCGATGAGCCTACGTGTTTGGCGGCGCCGAGGATTTTGCCCTCACAGTTCACAAGGATCAGGTTGCTGTGTTTGCCCATTATCTCCAGAATCAGCGTCAGCTTCCCGTGCTCAGTAGATTCCAAGCCGATATGAGCTATCCTATCCATGCCGACCTGTTCAATATTCGTAACAAACGCGCCCGACACATATTTTCTCAGGAGCATGCAAAAATTTGGAGGTTCCGGCAGAGCTTTGCCTTGGCTTGATGTCAGGTATATTCGTGAAAAGCGAGCATCAACCGAGATGAACAACAGATATGTTTGGCCGATCGCACGCACCTCGAATACCACATCAGTCTCGCCTGGCTGTCGAATCTTTTGAACCCGCCCCCGCACAAGAGTGTTTTTAAGCTCCGCTATAATCGCAGATAGAAGAAATCCGTCGTATGTCACTGCGCCCGCCCCTCAGCTGTCACCGCTTCGACACCCAATGGCTATATTGAGACGGGTAGAAGCGAAGCAGTTTATCCACCGCCAGGCTGACTCCTATTCTCGGCCGCGCAATAATCTCGCCGACATCAGTCCCATCATCCACCAAATACAATCGGTCCCCAAGTAAATCTTCTCCCAAAAGCGAGATATCAATCTGCAGCGCCTGTGTCAATTTGGCCGGGCCGGAGCACAGATCCACCATCTCTTGTCGCCCTCTGTTTTTGCGCATAAGATCAATGCCTTCCAGTGGCTCTAGTGCGCGCAACAGGACGCCGCCCGGCACGTCAACAGGATGGCTGACGACATTCATGCAATAGTGCAAACCGTGAATGAAATATATATACGCACGCCCCGGCTCGCCGAACATCACTTCGGTGCGTGGTGTGCGCCATTTCGTGGTATGCGCGGCCGGATCGCCATAGACGTACGCTTCGGTCTCCACGATCCGGCCCGATATTACTCCATCAGGGGTATTGCTTACAACGATTTTGCCGAGCAGCACGTGTGCCGCTTCGATCGTATCGCGCGTGTAAAACTCTTTGTCCAGCTTATTCATACTGCATCAAGCGTACAAATATACTCCCTGCAAGTCAAGCCGCCACCACTCAAGTGAGAAAACTTTTGATGCGATCGTCCAACGCCGACTGATCCTGGGCAAATGATTCCAGCGCCGATATAGACATCAAATCATCAATCGGAGCGCCAGGCCACTGTGCCAGGTCCGGTATCTTGCCGTGTTCGCGGATTGCCCTGCGTTCTTCGTTGGTCCACTCGCGAAAAATATTTATGCCGTGTTCTCGTGCCACCCGCATCAAATCCCGTCCGTAAACCATCTCATCAGCCTGGCTCACCGCATCCTCCACAAACCCGATGAATCGTTCGTCTACATCCCACAATACGTTTAGATCGACCACGCGTGCCAGTCCATCGTGAGCAAGCTCGATATCAAGCTCCTGGGATGTGCGTTTTCGTATCTGGTCACTGGCTATGTCCATTGCCAAATATTCAGCCGCGGCTTTCGGTGGTATGGTCTGGACATCCACTCCGGCGAGCGTTGCCACCTGGCCACCGTGGCGAATGCTCGCGGCAATCTGGCTGGTTGGGATGTCATCTCGACTTTTGCGCAACTCCTTCACGAATTCATCAGAGGCCAGAGCGGCCTTCTCCCCAACATTTTCCGGGTTTCCCAGACCGTTTTCCTCAACAACGGAGTTCAACCTTCCGAGGAAAACATTAACAAAGCTGGGCATTGAGAAGCGGGTGGCCAGGTAGTTCTGCCGCGCTGAGAATCCCAGAGTGTAGTTAACCGGAATGCCTTCAGCAGATAAACGACGCGCCGCGATGAACCCGTCCGGCGTCAGCGGCACTTTCACATAAAAATACTCGGGATTGATTTCGTAATATCGCCGTGCGAACACCAGGGTCTGTTCAACATTTAGCGCTGTACCTGGATGAAGTTCTACACTCACGTGCACCCCCAGCTTGCTTACCAAGCCGAGCGCCAGCCTGGCATTTACTAAAAACGCGATCTCGATTACGAGTTCCTGATCGGAGATATCCGATCTCGAAGCCCGAATTCTAGCCGCGGCGCTGGGGATGACACTGTCCATCGCGCCTGTCTGAACGACCTGGTTGACTAACGTGTTGTTGGTCGTAAGCGCATCGATCTCGCTTGACCAGACCTTGCTTGCAGCTTCGAGATCCCCCGTGTCCAGCCACAACCTGGTCCCGATAGCCCGCAGTCGACGATACTTCTCTACACTGCCGGTTCCCGGCGAGCCGGCGCCTTCAAATTCTTCCAGCGCCAGTTCCTTTACGGCATTTGTAACTTCTGGGTCAGCGTGAATGTTCATCTTTGTGCTCATGTCTCCCTCCAATCCTGATCCAGAGAATACGGCCAGCCGACCAACCCTCCGTCCATAAATCGAACGCGATCGAACCCTTCGCCGTCCAGTATCCTCTGTGCTTCATAACCTCTCAGACTCACTGTGCAAAAAGCAATAATATCCTTATCCTTGGGTAGTTCAGCAACGCGTTTACGAAGCGTTCCCAGAGGTATGTTGACAACCCGCTCGTTTTTCAAACTGGTCTTTTCGACCTCATGCTGCCCACGCACATCCAGGAGTATAAAATCCTCCTCGGCGTCTATCATGTGCTTCACCTCAACCGGGCTGATCGCACGCCCAAGTCCATTGATCTTGTTATCGATGACATTAGCCGCGTGTGACAACAAATCCACCGCGCTGGAAAACGGGGGAGCATATCCGAGGTCGAGGTCGGATATTTCGCTCACGGCCAGGCCGCAGCTCAGTGCAGTCGCCGCAACATCGATTCGCTTCACTACGTCACCCTCGCCTACAGCCTGCACACCCAACAATTTGCCCTCAGGGGACGCGATCATTTTGAGAGTCATTGATTGCGCGGTGGGGTAGTAGTGCGCCCTGTCTGGGCCTGGTGTCAGCGCCATAACATATGGAATGCCCAGCCGCACGCAGTCTTTTTCGGATAATCCCGTATGGCCGACATTGAAATCGAACGCCTTAAAGACCGCCGTCCCCATCACCCCAGGAAAAGTCGAGCTGCCTCCGGTGACGTTGTCGCCAATGATCCTGCCGTGTTTATTGGCAGTTGAGCCAAGCGGCACATAGGCCGGCTTGCCACTCATCAGATGTAGATTCTCGACACAATCCCCTCCAGCGTAGATGTTTGGATCGCTGGTCTGCAAATATTCGTTGACCTTGATCGCTTTGGTCTCTCCAATTTCCAATCCGGCGTCAACCGCCAGTTTAATATTCGGCCGCACCCCGACTGCAATCAACACCAGATCGGCCTCAACGATGCCCTGGTCGGTTATGACCGCGTTTACCTGCCCGGTATCATCCCCGTGCAGTTCTTTTACTTTGGTTCCGGTCATAACGCACACACCTTGGTCGCAAAGGTGCTTTTCGAGCTTACTGGAGGTCTCGAAGTCGAGGACAGCCGGCACAACGCTGTCCATCATCTCGATGATAGTCACCGAAAGCTGATGTGTTGCCATAGCTTCGGTGACCTCGATGCCGATCAGCCCCGCCCCGATAATCACCGCACGTTTACAGCCGTTGAGCATCGAATCCTTGATCTTTTCGGCATCGTGAGGGGAGTTCAGACGGTAAACGCCTTTCAAATTAGCCCCGGGAAACGGGGGGAGCACCGCATCTGCCCCGACGGCCAGCACAAGCTTATCGTAAGGAACTTGCGATTTTTCAGCAGTCTCAAGGGAGACCATCTCTACCACCTGCCGTTCGCGGTCTATGCTCTCCGCTAGCGTGCGTCCCATCACCTTGATCCCCTTCACGCTGTCGAAAAAAGCCGCATCTCTAACTACGCCCCCCGCTGTGCTCATCAGCTCATCAGCAGTCTCGATTGCTCCCTGGATATAATAGGGCATTCCGCAACCCGCATAACTCAGCAGATCCCCTCTTTCGATAATAGTAATGTCCGCATCAGGCTCTCTTCGCCGCGCCCTCGCCGCTGCTTTTGGTCCACAAGCAACTCCACCTATGACTACAATTTTTGATATACTCACCTGCCGATGCCTCCTGAAGATCAAACCTGCATATTATTCCCACAATTGTTGAGCTATAACCTTCCTGTAATAGTTTGAACCCAAAGATCGTCGGGAACCCTTCCTACATAACGTTTGTGGAGGGACTGACCGTGGGCGATCTTCGTGACGAGAGCACTGAAGCCGCAGTAAAGCGACTTCTAGAGGCGGATACTCGAATAGACGAGTCAGAAATAGAGGTTACTGTCGAAGATGACATCGCATTCTTGTCCGGTTCGGTGGACGGGGCAGCCGAACGTCAGGCGATCATAGAAATCGTTAAAACCGCCGCCGCCATCAGAAATGTAGTAAATCGACTTCTGCTGCGTAATTATATAGAACGCACTAACGATGAACTCAGGGAATCCGTGCGAAATGCGCTCAGACGTGACATATCGCTGGATGCCGGGTTGGTCACGGTTGAGGCCAGCGGCGGAGAAGTGACTCTTCGAGGATACGTTGAATCGTTCGCCCAAAAGAACGCAATCGAGGACGTTGCATGGTGGATTTCGGGGGTAACCGAGGTAATCAACTGCATAGAAGTAGCCGATGAGTCCGGGGTTCCGTTGGATTTGAAGGACTGATCAGGCCCAGTATATAATGCATCAATGTAACCAACAATCATCCGATCTTGGAGCCGTTGATGCATTTTCTGAGCCTGCTTGCCGAACTCGGAACGATTATCGCCGCTTTGCTGATCGTAATCGATCCGCTCGGAGTTATGCCAATTATAATCGGTTTGAATGCGTCGGCAGGCGCGCGCCAGGCTCGCAGGATAGTGCTGCGAGTCATTGGCGGGTCGGTGATATTGCTGTTGTTTTTCACGCTGTCCGGCGCGTGGGTTTTGCGGCTGTTTCAGATGGACATCAGCGATATGCAGATAGCCGGCGGGCTGTTGTTGCTTATCATCGCGCTAAAGCTCGTCACCGAAGGACGCTTCGGGCCGGAGGATGATTTGGAAGGCAAATCAGCGACTGTTTCTCTGATTTCCCCGTTGATAGTTGGCCCGGGTGCGATTACCGCGACAGTGGTAATCTCCGCGCAGCACGGGATCTTAATCACGACGATAGCCGTGCTGCTCGCAATGCTGATTTGTTTGATTCTGTTTCTATCCGCTCGGATGATTCATCGTATAATCGGCGATCAAGCCGCCGATCTTTTGAGCCGACTGATGGGCGTATTCGTAGCCGCCATAGCCATTGCATACATTCGATCAGGCGTGCTCGCTTTTATGAAAATCGCAAATATCGGCTGATTGGAAACCTACTCCAGATCCGCTAACAGTGCGCATATTTTGTCCTGTAGTGCAGTAGCGCTCGATTTTGGGCACTTATGATGGTTCATTATTATCGAAAATACCAACGGTTCGCCTGACCTTGTGTCCACATACCCGGATAGACTGCTCACACGGCCGATATAGCCCGTCTTGGCCCGAACGTTCTTATTTGCGCGGGTGTCTCTCATTCGTGAATACAAACTCCCATCCACTCCCGCAATCGGCAGAGAATCAATAAAGACTTTACTGTGTTTGGAGGTATACATATAACCGAGCAGCGTGACCAAATTGTTTGCCGATATATAGTCCAATCGAGACAAACCCGATCCATCGGCTATCGAAATGCCGTCCATATCCATACCAATTCTTTTGAAAAACGCTTCTTCGACCTCCGCTCCCCCGCTGGCTGAACCATCGTTATTAACGTGTGCACCGATATATTTCAATAAAACCTCGGCGATAAGGTTATCGCTCGGCTTATTAAGCAGCCACAGTACTCTGGACAGAGGCGGAGACTTATGAATCGCCAGCAGCTTGGAATCGTCAGGCAGCCTCGCTGTAATCACTTCGCCGGTGGCTTTTATACCCTGCTTGTCGAGTTCCGTTAAAAGCACATGCCCGGTGTAGAGTTGAGGCTCCGAGACGGATATCAGGGTCTCTCGACCCGTTATTTTCGCGTCTTGAGCTATAGATCCGCTGATTCTGAGGATGTTGCGCCCCATCGCCCGCGACACCCATATCGTGTTTCTCGAGCCGGGTGCGCCAGTGGTTGTAGCGCTTTCGATTGTGAAGTAATTCGTGGTCGGCGCCAGGCTAACCTCAGCTTTATCCCCAGCCTGCTTTCCTGGTCGAACATATATGTCCACCGTGTTTCGATTCAAATTAAGCGCACTGATCTCAGCGGAATAATAATAATGCAAATCCGCCCAAGTCCAGGCAGTCCCAAGCCGCTGGCGATCGAACAAATAATCGTCAGCAACGATGTTCCCGGTTATTGCACTGATGCCGGACGCCTTAACCTGTTTTGCGAGAGCGGTCAAATCGGAAGTGGAAAGAACGGGATCTCCGCCGCCCTTTATAATCAAATCGCCGTTCAAAACACCGTTTGTAATTTTCCCTGCGGAAAAGATTCGGGTCTCAAAAGTGAAGTCAGGATCGAGATGCTCCAGAATCGTCGATGAAACCAGCAGCTTGAAATTCGATGCGGGGATCATGAGCAGATCCGCATTGTGCTCATACAGTTTCTTGCCGGTTTTCAGAGATTTTACAGAAACCGCCTGCACCCCATATTTAAGCTCGGGATTGTTGAGGATGGAATCAATACTTGCCGCAAGGTCTGCGGCCCGTGCGCCGGACACAACCACGATACACAGAATTAGAAGCGTTAGTAGACGATTCAGAGATTTGAGCATAGCTGTTCCCGTTCCTTATAGAGTCTGCTATAATTGACTTATGCTGAGAATAGACAAAATCCTTGCTTATCCGATAGAAGTTCCTCTTGTTGAGCCTTTTGAAACCTCTTACAGGCGTGCGGTTACCTCTCCCACGGTCATCGTCGAGCTTCACGCAGGCGATTTTGTCGGTTATGGAGAGGCGACACCGGTTCGTCAGGTGACAGGGGAGGATGTCAACACTGTCCAACATGACCTGATGACAGCCGCCCAAGCTCTTGTCGGCGCGGATCTTTCTCAGTACAGATTGTCAGCAAGAAAGCTCTCCGAAACGCTTCCGCAGGGCAAATCCGCGTGCACCGGCGTTGAAATCGCGATGCTGGATGCCTACTGCAAAAGCCTGAATATTCCGATTTATTCTTTGTTTGGCGGCGCGCCGATTAGGATCGAGACAGATGTCACCATTGCCATCTGCCCTCCGGATCACGCCCGCGAAAGAGCAATCGAGCTTCGAGCTAAAGGCTTCAATATTTTCAAGGTCAAGGTCGGCAAGGATCAGGAGGAAGACCTCGCAAGGGTTGTAGCCATCAGCGAGGGCGCTCCGGGCTGCACATTCGTGCTGGATGCCAACCAAGGCTACACACCCGCTCAGGCGGTCAAATTTGTGAAAAGCGTTCAGGAAAGAAACCTTTCCATCAGGCTTGTAGAGCAACCGGTGGACGCGGCGGATCTCAACGGACTGCGATATGTTACGGAGCACGTCGATGTGCCGGTGTTTGCCGACGAAGCCGCTCAAACCCCGGCCGAAGTGCTGGAGGTTGTGCGGTATAAAGCTGCGGACGGCGTCAATGTGAAGCTCATGAAAGCCGGGATGATAGGTGCGCTTACTATCAGCTCGATCTGTCGAGCGGCCAAGCTTGATCTGATGTTCGGGTGCATGCTCGAGACACATATCGGCCAGGCAGCATCGGTTCAGGTCGCGTGCGGAACCAACTCATTTAGTGTCTTCGACCTCGACTCCGATATGCTCATCGACAAACAGCCGATCGCGGGCGGTGTCATCAGAAAAGGCCCGTATATCAAGCTAGCAGGCGGAGTTGGCCTTGGCTGCGAAGTGGATAAAAGTGCGCTCGAGACCTTCCTCAAAAGAGACTAGAGGGCTATAGCCGAGCTTTTCACGTGCGTTTGATATGTCACTCGTGGAATATTTTATATCCCCGAGGACAGGCGGATCGTAGACCACTTCGATCTGCTTGCCCGCCAAATGCTGCAAGTGCGAAGCCAGCCTGGTGAGGTCTACCGACATCCCTGACGCTATATTAAATACCCCGCCAGCCGCATCGGGCGATGTGCACGCCAGATAATTCGCCCGAGCGACGTTCTGCACATATACGAAGTCTCTGGTCTGCTGGCCGTCGCCGTAGATATGAATCTCCCGGCCCGCCAGAATTCGATCGATAAATTTTGGGATTACAGCCGCATATTGCGATGCCGGGTTCTGGCGCGGCCCGAAAACATTGAAATAACGCAGTCGAACCGTCTCCAAGCCATAAATCTGATAGAAAACCGACAGATAGTGTTCTCCACAGATCTTTGAGGCTCCGTATGGTGAGAGCGGGTGGGGGAGGAAATCTTCGCGCTGCGGCTGATCGCCGGTGTCTCCGTATATAGCGCACGATGACGCCATAGTAAATCTCTTCACCCCCGCATCTCGTGCGCTGATCAGTACGTTGAGTGTTCCGTCTACATTGACCGAATTGACCCAGGCCGGGTCTTCCACCGATTTGGTGTTCGATATCTCAGCGGCTTGGTGAATGACATGCTCGACCCCGCGCATCGCCTTGTTAAGAGAATCAATATCGCGGATATCCCCAGTAACAATCTCGATTTCGTTTGCAACTGCACAAAGATTATCGAGACTACCTGTGGAAAAATCGTCGAACACGATAACGTCGTGCCCTTCGGAGATCAAAAGTTCTACAATATGGCCGCCGATAAACCCGGCGCCGCCTGTCACCATAAATTTGCCCACAATTACCTCCTGCTTACGCTAGTTTTCGATCTCCGGAGCCTGATCCAGATAGGCCCTTTGTTCCTCTCGCGAGAGATGTCTTTTATCGCCAAACGAAAACACTCGTATTGCCGCCAACGGCTGAATAGGGCAAACATTCTCGCATATCCCGCATCCGACGCATCTATGTTCTTCCACAAACGGCCGTCTCACGCCATCAACGCTCTGCCACATCACCGCTCTGTATGAGCAGCATTCATCACACACCAGACACTGCTTATCTGAGTTCCATGCAATGCACTGCGATCTGTCAATTACGGCTGTCCCAATGAATATGTGCCCTTTTTCTGCGACCTCGACAGGTTGAATCGCCTGACTCGAGCATACCTGCGAGCACAAATTGCAGTGTCGGGTGCACTCTCCGATTTTTGGAACCAGCACCGGAGTCCATATTCCCTCGAACCCGGCCTCAGCCAGCGCTGGCTGCAGGCCATTCGTCGGGCAGACCTTCATGCACTCACTGCATCGCACGCATCTCGCGACAAACTCATCTTCGGGCAAGGCTCCCGGCGGACGGATCAACATCGGGCTTGAGGTTTTCACTCGCCCAGTTCGGCTTTCTTTTGCCGCCACGTTGGTCTTCCCCAGCAGTGCGATCAAAACCCCAACCCCTGCCGCCTGCATCACCCGCCTTTTGTTCAAATCCAAATCCGAATGATACCCTTCCGAAGCAATAGACGGAGCGATTCGAGTGCTCAGGGTAGGGCAGACAGGGGTGCACGAATAGCAGTAGATGCATTCCGGGGCTTGGTATTGCGTCGGGTCATCGTGAATCGCGCCCATTTTACACTCAGGTATGCACTTCTTACACCCGATACAGTTGGACTTGACCATCCTGCGGACAATAGAGAATCTCGAAATCAGCCCCAGCAATGCCCCCAGCGGGCAAAGATTCCTGCACCAGAACCTGCGCGAAATCGAATTAAGCGCGAGTATACCCACCAGCATCCCCGCAGCCACAAAGTTGAATCTGAAAAAGTACTGAACGTCGGACGGAACAAGAGGCAGCTTCAAACCGGATTTGGTGACAAACGGAAACACAGAAAAAGTAAACGCCCTTGTCAGGATCGTTATGGGGTCAAAAAAATACGCGATCTGAGAGCCAAACACAGCCGCGATCAAAATCCCCGCTAATAGATAATACTTCACGTTGCGAAGAGCGAGGTTATTCGGCTCTCTGGTTTGTTTACGCGCCCGAAAGAGTAGCTTATCGGTCGCATCGAGTGCGCTGCCCAGAGGGCATACCCACCCACAAAAAAATCTGCCCGCAAGCACGCTCAGGACCACAATCGGCAGCCCATATACGAGCATTATCAGGATCACTCGCCGTGCGGCCACCATAGCCGCCAAACCCAGCAGGGGATCGATCCTGAAGAATGTGTCGATTGGGGCCTTTGAAGTCAAAATATTCGCTTTGGCGTCGGCGTTATACTGCCCGATCGTTAACGCGAATAAATACACAAACACCCCGAAGCACAATACCTGCACCACACGGCGCAGGTTCTCCATCCGAACCAATTTACTTTTGCGGCCTGCATTTCCCTGAGTCACTATACGTTCTTAATCGTCAACTTCGCCAAGTCCATCTCGCCGACGCCCATCTCGTGAGCAAGGCGAATGTGGCTGATATCCGCGCCAGTCATCTCAAACAGCGTCGCGCCATATGAATCCACCGCCACCGGATCTACTCCCGCGATCATTTTACCTGCATCTTTTGTCTTGCCAGGCCCCTTTGGCCCCCCGGTGAGCAGGATTCGATTGGCGTCCAGAATGATCAAATCCGGCTTAATAGCGGTCGCATAGTCAGCGATGCACTGATCCAGCTTGCTCCTGTGCCACGCCTGCCTGTCCCAATTGCAGCCCATAAGATTCTTCATTCCAAGCGTGAGCTTCGTCGCGCCGTGGGTCTTTGCGATCGGGACATTAATAAAGACGTCAGCTTTAAGAAGCTCTTTTATGCAGGTGTCGGACTTGATCAGGCGGCCTTTTGGAATTTCAATTCTGCGAAAGTCGGATTCGTTTTGAGCCGCGCTCACCTCAGCGCCGACGGATTCTGCGGCAGCCTTGATACCGGTCAACCCCAGCACCATCTCAGATGGCCGGTCGATAACGTGGTCGACAACCAACACCCGGCCTGCCCCGCACTCCTTGCACATGCGCACGATCTCTGCAACAACTACAGGGTTGGTGGTGGCGCCGACTTCCGGGGGTTGGTTCCAGGCGATGTTGGGTTTAATGACCACCGTGTCACCTTTGCTGACCAGTTTGTTCATTCCACCCAGGCCGTCGACCGCCGCACGAGTCAGTTTGGCCGCATCTTTGCCGCTTGCGACGACCACAGTTTTATCATCGAATTTTGCCGCTCTAGGCGTGACTGCTTGTGCGCTTTCGCCGTCCGCTTTGCCACATCCGCCCAGAAACAGCGCTCCGCCCAAGCCGGCTATCGCTCCTAAAAACTCACGCCTGTCCAGCTTTTTCACTCAATTCCCTCACTACACGGGCGCATCTCGCACACAGCCCGTCTTTTCGCAGCCGAGGCCCAGCCTGCTTTCCGTAGTAGTGCTCGAAACACAGCACCTTTTTGCACTGCGTGCACGCATATGCGGTGCTCAATGGACGCTTGCATTCGTCACAAAAGAACGCCGATCTGCGGTCCAACTACTTCTTCACTTTCTTTCTCACGGCTTTAGCAAACAGTTCGACATCTTTGGAGGGGTTCCCCTGTGTGTGAAACGCCCCCACCGTCACGAAATATTTATCCATCGCATAATACGCCATAACGTTGGGTTTAGTCACCACAAACCCGAAACCTGTATCGGCATTAGTTCCGGCTTTCGCCTCTCTTTGTTTGGCCCAGTAGTTGATGAAATCCGTCGCCGCCTTGGCTGATTTCATCGTATGGCCCGTCACTTCGACGAATGCATCACCGCGTCTATACATTTGTTTTGCTACGTCGATGACTCCGTTTTTTGTGTAAACCTCATAGCCGCCATTATATACCTTCGATACGTTCACGCCCTTACCGTAAACCAACGTCTCAGGCATAATATCAAAACCGGCAAGCTCACCTTTCACAGGCAGCAGCTTTTGTACATCCGGAGCCGAATTCGCTGCGACTGCCAAAAGAAGAACAATGATCAATGCGACGCAGAGTATCGTGTGCCTGGAGTTCATAATTAGACCCTCAGTAATTCTATTTTTGAAAGCTCGCAGGTTCCGACCCCGCGCTCCTGCGCGGAGGCGAGCCATCTGACCTTCTTTGCCGCAATGGGTTCTTGGCCAAGCTGCTTGAGCTTGTCTTGAATAATGTTCAAACCAATGCAGTCGACAGCCAATGGGTCCGTGCCCACCATAACAGAGCAGTGATTATACTGGTCTTTGACTTGCAGTCCAGGGCCGCCGGAGTGCTGCGGGCGAAGCACATCCATCACCACAAGGCGCGTCTTATTCTTAACTGCCGGTATCGCATTGAAGTCCGCCAACTGCGGATTGCAATTATTGGCGTGGTGGTTGCCGGGATTGTCAAATGAGCCGTAGTGGTTCTTCAGGCTGCCGGATATTCCGGTGATACCGTGGGTCTTGAGGATCGGCATATTTATGATAGCCGTAACTTTTTCACTGATAATAGTGCTGATGCGTCCTTTGAACGCTCCTCGCTGTAGCTCCGGCCCCCATTGATTATCATCGGCAAAATACTTCACTCCGGCGCCATCTTTGTTCGGCACAAAACCACACTTAATCAGATCAACTGAGCTGCGATCCCAAACGATGATATTGTCCTCTTTCACCCCGGCGGATTTCAGGCCTGCAATGACCGCATTGACCATTTCCGGCCGGGTCGAGACCCCCTTGCCGAAGAGGCAGTTGATCTTGATTCCAACAACATCTTTCGGGGAAAATAACTTCTTCCAACCATCCACTCCGGTGTTGGATCTGGTTAGTTTCGCCACACCTCTGGCTATCATCTTCTCCACCACGGGCTGCACTACGGCGTTATCCGCAGTGAGTGAGGAGGCATCGGTTGCGATGACCACACGTGTCTTGCCGGATGTGTTAGCCGTTCCGGCAGTGGCGTTTACGATTCCGGGTAAGCTCAGCGCCGCTCCAGTCAGCGCCATATTTCTCAAAAATTCTCTGCGGGTCGTCTTGTCCCCCATAGCATCCCCTTTCGATTCTTCCTGTAAATCTATTCCCAGCTATAGCTTATCACATTTTTGTTGCCTGCAAGCTCACTGGCCAAAGCAACCTCATCAAAATCTCTGGAAACTCGCAAACGCAAGTGGAGGGTAAGGTGTGCGTCCTCTCCCTCCTGAGTATCGACCGAGCGCACTCTGGCGTGCTGCGCATCGATCAGCCTAAGCACTTCGCACATCGGATCGTAACCATCTTGTACGATTACTGTCAGATACCGTTCCCCTCTACCAACGGTAAAATACTTATCGATGCGATCCATAACATGCAGTGTTGCCAGAATCAGTACTGTGCCGACTATACCGACATACAGCATTGCGCCGCCCATAGCCACCGCAAGGCCAATCGCGGCCGCCGACCAAATGCTGGCCGCAGTCGTCAACCCACGAATCGAACTCCCTTGCTGTATGATCGTTCCCGCCCCCAGAAAACCTACCCCGCTAACGATCTGCGCGGCAATACGGCTCTGGTCGTTGCTGTCCTTCCAAGGGCCGACAAAAAATGAAGACAGGGCAAAAACAGTCGATCCCAGGCATACCAGCGCATGTGTTCGCAGCCCCGCCGGCCTGCCGTGCATCTCTCGTTCCATCCCGATCAAGCTGCCGAGTACAAGCGAAATAACCAGCCTGATCAGCATGTCCCCAAGAGAAGGTACCATCCTCTGTTATCCTTTCTTCGCAAAAACTACTTCTTGCGCTTTATCCTCGAGACGCGAATAAAGCTCCCTGCGCAGTTCCAGTATCCTCTGAGTGGCATCATCCAATGCAACTTCTTCTTTATCTTTGCTGGCTCGAGTTCGGAGTTCGACTTTGCCTTCCCCGGCCAGCCTGCCGGCAACAACCTGAATAGGGCATCCAATCAAATCAGCATCCTTGAACTTAACCCCCGGACGTTCATCACGCTCGTCGAGCAGCACATCCACCCCTGCCTGTTGAAGCTCTTCATACAACCGAATCGCAGCCCCACATTGAGCCTCATCCCCGGAATTGAGCAATATCACCGCCACCTCAAAAGGCGCCACGCTGATAGGCCAGATCATCCCATCCGAATCACTGTTCACCTCAGGAATCGCCGCCAGCATCCTGCTGATTCCCATCCCGTAGCACCCCATAATAAACGATTTTTCCTTGCCGTCATCATCCAGGAATTTCGCACCCATCCCCTCGGAATATATAGTGCCGAGCTTGAAAATATGCCCGACCTCCATCCCTCGGTGTTCTCTCAAAATACCGTTGCATTTCGGGCAGGCATCCCCTTTCGAGGCAACCCGCAGGTCCGCATATTCATCTATCCCGAAGTCGCGGCCGATGTTTGCATTGATATAGTGAGCGTCGGTTTTGTTGCCTCCGACCACGAAATTCGACATCCCCTCAACCTCATGGTCAGCAATGATCCGCGCTCCGTTCAAGCCAATCGGGCCTGCAAAACCAACTTCAGCCCCGGTGAGTTTTTCTATGACGTCAGCCTCGGCCATCTCGATGTCTTTGCCGCCCAGCGCCCTCATTAGCTTGGCCTCATTAAGTTCGCGATCCCCCCGAACAAGCACAGCGACCACTTCATCCTCAGCCTGGTAAATAAGAGTTTTAACCAACTTTTTGGGGGATTTCTTCAGGAATGATGTCACCTGTTCGATTGTGCGAGCGTCTGGCGTGTCAACCAACTCCAGCGCGTGCAATTCCTGCTCGCTCTTCTTAACATCTATCCGGCCAATCTCGCATTTTTCGGCATTAGCGGCATAACCACATTCCGCGCACAAAAGCACCGTATCCTCGCCAGAATCGGCAATCACCATATACTCCTGGCTGTCCTTGCCGCCAATCGCTCCGGAATCGGCCTCCACAACCAGCGTATCGAGGCCGCATCGCGCAAAAGTCCGAGAAAACGCCACATACATTCGCTCATAGGCGCGGTCGAGGTCCTCCCAATTTCGATCGAAAGTGTAGGAATCGAGCATTATAAACTCGCGTCCTCGCACCACCCCGCCTCTCGGCCTCGGCTCATCACGTTCTTTGGTCTGAATCTGGTAGAGATTGAGCGGCAGTTCGCGGTATGACCTTACATCGCGGCGAACAATGTCGGTTATGACCTCTTCGTGAGTGAATCCCAGCAAATAGTCCCGGTCATATCGATCCTTGATCCGGAACAGCACGTCCAGGCCCCATCGCCCAGTTTCCTGATACAGCTCGGCCGGCAGGAGGGCCGGCATCAACAGCTCTTGACCGCCCTGCGCATCCATCTCTTCTCGAGCGATCTTCTCGATCTTCTTGAGCACTTTATAGCCCAGCGGCAGATAATCATATATGCCTGCACCAACGCGGCGAATAAATCCGGCTCTCAGCAGCAGCTTGTGGCTGATCATTTCCGCTTCCGCCGGTACTTCTCTTAAAGTAGGAAAAAACAGTTGTGAAGCGCGCATGTAATCCTCAGTTTATGTAATTGCATTAAACCTACAACAGTATCTGAACTGCCTCTTCTCCACAATCGGGAAACTTTGGGCAATTCACACAATCAGACCAGATTTTATGTGGCAGCTCAGCCTTATCGATCCGCGAAAACCCCAACTTCTCGAAAAAATCCGGGACATAAGTCAGCGCGAACGCCTTCGGCAATCCCAATTCTCTGGCCTCATCAAGACAACTTTCGACAAGCAGCCTGCCATAACCTCTGCCGTGAGTCGATTCTTCCACGGCAAGTGATCTCACTTCGGCAAGATCCCCCCAAGTCACGTGCAGGGCGCAGCAGCCCACCATTACTCCATCCTCTTCGATGACCTGGAAATCACGGATGTTTTCATAGATCGAAACCAGGGCCCTCGGCAGCATTTCGTCTCTGGCTGCATAGACATTGATCAGCCTTTGAATGTTGTGTGCGTCAACGATTTTTGCCCTACGTATCTGTACCAAACTTCTCTACCTCTACCATCAATTCGTCGACCAGCTCATCTTCGCCGACGCTGCGCAGCATTTTTCCCCTCGCGAATATCGCCCCGGAGCCTTTGCCGCCTGCTATTCCCACATCTGCCAGCGATGCCTCGCCAGGCCCATTTACAATACAGCCCATAACCGCAACCGTAATTGGAGCCTTCGGAGGATTGGTCTCAAGTCTCAGCCGCACCTCTCCGGCAATCTCCGCAATATCAATAGCGCATCGCCCGCAGGTAGGGCACGAAATCAGCGTGAATGGCCTACGCCACAGTCCAACACTGTTCAGGATTTCCCTGCCAACTTTAACCTCTTCTAGCGGATTAGCAGTCAACGACACCCGAAGTGTGTCCCCGATACCTTGCGCCAGCAGCGCACCGATTCCGACCGAGCTTCTGATAGTGCCTTCCCAAGCAAGCCCAGCTTCCGTTACGCCAAGATGAAGCGGATAATCGCATCGCTGGCTTGCGAGTTCATATGCCCGAATCATCATCGGCACATCAAATGCCTTCAGCGACAGCACAATATCCTCGAAGCCGAGCTTTTCCATCACTCGAACCTCATCCAGCCCGCTTTCCACCAACGCCTCTGCACTTGGAATGCCGTATTTCGCCCTGTCAATGGAACCCGCGTTTACCCCGATTCGGATCGGCACGCCGTGCTCCGCCGCCGCTCTGGCGACCGCCTCTACCTTGTCGTTAGAGCCGATATTACCGGGGTTGATTCGCAGTTTATCTGCGCCGGAGTCTAAGCTTGCCAGGGCTAACTTATACTGAAAGTGAATATCAGCAACCAGCGGGATAGAAATCTCGGCCTTGATCTGCCTTATCGCCGCCGCCGCTTGTTCATCAGGAACCGCCACTCGAATTATATCACAACCGGCGCTCTCGAGCGCGTGAATTTGGGCCAACGTGGTCTTGATATCCGCCGTTGACGAGTTGGTCATCGACTGGACAGACACGGGAGCGCCTCCGCCGATTTCGACTCCTCCGATGCTAACTTTTCTTGTGTTTTTGCGTTGAACACTCATATTACTGCGGTATCTGGCCGGTGACGATTTTTGTTATGTCAGAGACGAATATCAGCACGATGAGTGCGGCCACCATAGAAAATCCTACCATCTGCATCATCGCCATCTGATTCCGTGACCATCTTTTCCTGCGAACGGCCTCGATGCCGAGCAGCAATAAATGTCCGCCATCCAAAACGGCCGGTATCGGCACCAGGTTGATTACCGCTAGTCCCAGGCTTAGGCTGCCAAGCTCAAGCAGCACCCAATACGGCCCCAGCGCCACGGAGGATTGAGTGACCTTGGCTATCAGCACCGGCCCGCCGATATCTTCTTTGATTCGGCTGCTGGTGAGGGTTTTCATCAGCAATTCAACCATCCGCCCCACAATGATGAAGCCCTCTTTGACAGATTCGGTAAAGCCGACTTTGATCAGACTTGGCGCGGGCAAAAAACCCAGCAACCCCGTCGTTCTGTAAATGCCGGAATCAACTAAAGAAACGGCCCCCAAGGTCGCCGTCAAGGCTTTCGGCTCGCCCTTACGTAACACCTCAAGCGAATACTTACCCTCTTTTTGTATGGCAGCAAGCATATCGTGCCCGGATTTGATCTTCTTGCCGTTGATGCTGACCAAAATATCGTCTCGCCGCACGCCGGATGAATCAGCCGTCGATGATCCCGCAGATGTTACATATCCCCCTGGAAACAACCACTTTGCGTTAAAAGCGCGAACCCATTGCGCATCAGGCTTGATGGTGGTGGCGATCTCCTGATTATCTCGCTTCAGCACTAGATCAGTCGGTTTGGCTCCGCTTTGTTCAATCGCCCACACCATATTCTCGCCGCCTGATATCAGCCGGCCGCCAATGGATATAAGCGTATCGCCTTTTTTTATATTCAATTTTTCGTTTGTGAATTCCGCAACAGGGTCGTCACCTTTCATAAACGACCAGTTCGTGTCCGCATATTGCACCGACCATCTTGGGCGCGCGGTCTTTCTGATTGTTTTGCCATCACGATCCAGCAGGACCGTTATCCGCTGCCCCGGTTTGTCGTGGATAATTTCGGTCATTTGCGCGCCTGTGGAGATCCGCTTGCCGTTGATCTCCAGCACCCGATCGCCGGCTCGCAGGCCAATGCTTGCCGCCTCGGTTCCAGGCTGGACGCTACCGACCCGGGGTTGTGGCTCACTAAAGTCCTGGAATCCCCACAACACCCCGACCGACACAAGCACTCCAACGCCAAGGATAAAGCTGAACAGTGGCCCAGCGAATATCACTAGCGCCCGCTTCCATATCGCCTGCGCCTGAAAACCATCGGAGATATCCTCCTGCCCCGGCTCCATCCCAGCGATTTTCACGAATCCACCCAAAGGGACCCAGTGAATTGTATACTCTGTCCCTTCGCGCTTGAACAATGTAATCATTCTAGGGCCAAAGCCGAACGCGAACTCTTCGACCCGCATACCCGATGATTTTGCCGCCAAGAAGTGCCCCAACTCGTGGAAGAACACCAAAATCCCCAGAAGTATTATGAATACAATCAGACTAATGATCGTCAAAGCTCAACTCCTAACAAGACAGTTTTTAGCGATTAAAATATGCTGTCCAGGTATTGATAGAATACTTATACTAATTTGCGCACGCAAGTTCTCTCGCCGCGACCCTGGCCTCAGCATCAACCCCCCGGATTACGTCAAGGCTGGGCGACTGAACTGACGAATGCGCCTCCATCGTTTTGCCCACTATACTCGCAATGTCCAGAAATCCGATCCTGCCGGACAAAAACAGATCAACCGCAACCTCATCAGCCGCGTTCATCACAACCGCCAGCGTGCCGCCCACACGGGCAGCCTCCATTGCCAGCTTCAAACACTCGAATCTGTTCCAATCTACCTCTCGAAATTCCAGATTCCCAGCCCGCAGCATATCCAGCCTCGGCAGCCCGGAATCGACCCTTTCGGGATACAAAAGCGCATATTGAATAGGGAGCCGCATATCCGGCAGCCCTAACTGCGCAATTATCGAGCCATCAACGAATCGCACCAGCGAATGGACAATGCTGGTCGGATGTATTACCACATCGATCCGATCCGCCTGCACTCCAAACAACCATTTTGCCTCGATGATCTCCAGCCCCTTGTTCATAAGAGTCGCAGAGTCCACCGTGACCTTTTTACCCATCTTCCAAGTCGGATGAGCAAGCGCTTGTTCGGGGGTGACTGATGCCAGCGCCTCGATTGGCATATCTCGAAAAGCGCCGCCGGATGCGGTAAGATAAATTTTGTCTATCTGATCCCGCCGCTCCCCATTCAAACACTGAAAAATCGCCGAATGCTCGCTGTCAATCGGCAGTATCGAAACCTGTTTACGTTTGGCGGCCTCCATCACCAGATGCCCAGCCGCCACCAATACTTCCTTGCTTGCCAGAGCCACATCTTTGCCCGCCTCGATTGCGCACAGGGTAGGGGACAGCCCCGGCGTGCCGGCGACCGATATTACAATTCTATCAGCTTCAGGGATTGTGGCAAGCTCATCTAATCCCCACACGCTAGCACAGACCTCGGCCTCATCACCCACCGATTCTCGCACGTATTTGTGGGCCTGTTCATTGCCGACACATACCATTTCCGGGCGAAACTCCCGCGCCTGCTCGATCAGCAAATCCGCGTTATTTTGTGCCCCCAGGCCAACTACCCTTACCACTTCCGGCCCCAGTCGCCGCACCACATCCAACACCTGCGTGCCGATAGAGCCGGTGGATCCCAGTATAGAAATATTAATCGGCCTGTTGTTCATCGACTACCGCTCCAAATTTGCGCGTTCGCAATTGATATGAGGCAATCGCTTTGCCTAAATCCTCTTCTGAAAAATCCGGCCAAAGCGTCTGGGTCACATAGATCTCCGAATATGCGATCTCCCAAAGCAGGAAATTGCTGACTCGCAACTCCCCCGCGGTGCGAATCAGCAGGTCAGGGTCAGGCAGCTCCGGCCGATACATCAAACTCGACAGCAGCTTTTCATCAACATCAGCAGGCTGAATTCGCTGATTCGCCGCCATCTCTGCCACTCGTCTGGCCGCGTCGATAATCTCATTGCGCCCGCCATAATTCAAGCAAATGTTCAATGTAATTCGCGAATTGCTTTGGGTTTGTTGCGTCGTATGATCGAACTCCCGCACCACTTCATCCGGCAGACCTTCAGAGCGCCCGCTGCGTACGATTCTAACCCCTTCCTCCATCATCATCTCGATTTCAGCACGAAGCGCAACGAGCACCAGTTCCATCAGTCCTTCGACTTCATCTTCCGGCCTAGTCCAGTTTTCAGACGAAAACGCATACGCCGTCAAGACCTTCACGCCCAAATTCGCGGCCCAAATCACCGTGTTATGCAGTGTCTTGTAACCCTGAAAATGCCCGGATAGGCGCGGCATCCCCTGCCTGGTAGCCCATCGGCCATTGCCATCCATTATGATCGCAATATGATCGGGGATTCGGTTCATAGCCGGGTTTACAGTTGACTCCATAATGTCTTCATTCCAAAAATGCCTGATACGCAAAGACCCCCGCTTCTAACGGGGGTCTGAAGAAATAGCTCAACTGACGCTCACTAAACTTCTTTAAGCTCGGCCTCTTTTGCAGCCGCCAGCTTATCGACCTCAGTGATATATTTGTCAGTCATCTTCTGCACGTCATCTTGATCGCGTTTGGCGTCATCTTCGGTGATATCCGAACTTTTTTGCTGCGCTTTGATTTGCTCGTTAGCATCCCTTCGGACGTTACGAATCGCAATCTTGTGCTCCTCAGCTTTTTTATAGAGCTGTTTGATCAAGTCCTTGCGCCGTTCCTCGGTAAGAGGAGGGACATTGAGGCGGATGACGTTGCCATCGCTCATCGGAGTCATTCCGATATCTGAGCTTTGGATCGCCTTCAGCACAGTGTTAACGACACCCTTGTCCCACGGCGTCACCAGCAGCATCCTTGGCTCCGGCACAGATATCCCCGCCAGTTGGTTCAACGGTGTGGGCGTCCCGTAGTAATCCACCTTGATGTTTTCGAGGACAAGCGGGTTCGCCCGGCCGGTACGTATTGTTGAGAAGTCGTGGCCGGCTACTTCAACGGCCTTTTGCATTCGTCTTTCGGCATCCTGAATGGTGTCTTGACTCAAGAGTCTTTCCCCCTGACCAGTGTTCCTATCGTTTCACCTTGCGCGGCACGTGTGATATTGCCGGGCTTAGTGATATCGAATACTACAATGGGCAGATCGTTTTCCATACAAAGCGTAAACGCGGTCAGATCCATTATGCCCAGGTTTCGATTGATCGCTTCCATAAAAGTGATCTCATCGAATTTTACCGCATTCGCATCCTTCTTGGGATCGTTTGTGTAGACGCCGTCAACATTGGTCGCCTTTAACACAACCTCTGCCCGGATCTCCAATGCACGCAGCGCAGCGGCAGTATCGGTGGTAAAATACGGATTCCCCGTCCCCGCCGCCAATATAACTACTCGCCCTTTTTCAAGGTGCCTCACCGCTCTCCTGCGGATGAAAGGTTCAGCGACTTGAGACATGCTTATAGCCGTCTGAACCCTCGTCTGCACGTCGATTTTTTCAAGTGCATCCTGCAGCGCCAGCGAGTTAATAACCGTCCCCAGCATTCCCATATGATCCGCTGTGGTTCTATCCATCCCGCCACCGACAGAAGCCGATTCCCCACGTATGATGTTGCCGCCTCCAATGACTACCGCAACATCAACCCCAAACTCCCGCGCCGCCGCGATATCTCGCGCAATCGCATTTACAGTCGGGGTATCGATCCCCTGTTTCTGCGGGCCGGAAAAAGCCTGGCCAGACAGCTTCAGGAGAACCCTTTTCCACTTGCGAATGGGTTCGTCGCTACTCTGCGTCACCCGATGTCTCTCCTACACGATATCTAATAAACTTAGCAATACTGACAGGCTCCCCAACCGCCTTGGCTGCGTTGTCGACGAGGTCCTGAATTTTAAGCTCTTCATCTTTGATAAATGCCTGTTCAAGCAAACATACTTTTGAGAAGAAGTCAGTCATCCGTCCATCAACGATTCGGTCGATCACCTTCTCCGGCTTGCCTTCCTTGATCGCCCACTGCTTATGAATCTCCCGCTCCTTAGCGAGATCTTCTTCTGCAATGTCGTCGCGGTGCATATAATCCGGATTCGTCCAGGCGATGTGCATCGCCACATCTTTAGCCAGGTTTTGCACGTCTTGGTTTGCTGCGGCGGCCTCCGTCTGCGTCAGAATCTCCACCAAAACGCCGATCTGATCCCCCATGTGGACATAGCTGCCGATCGTTCCCGGAGCGCCATCCAGCGCAAGGAACTCAAACCGCGCCACAGCCATTTTTTCGCCTATCTTGCCCATAATCTCGCTGATCGTATCATTTACCGTGCTTGACGGATCAGCAGCATAAGGCGCTTCCATAAGGCAGTTGATGCATGCGCATTTGTCCTTGGCTACCTGTGCGGCCAGGCTCTTGGCCAACTCGGAGAACTCGTCGGTCTTGGCGACAAACGTAGTCTCGCAGTTCAATTCCAATAGAGCGCCGACTTTAGTGTCACCGCTGATGTAAGAACCGATCAACCCCTCGCTAGCCGACCGGGCCTCGCGCTTGGCTGCAACGGCGATGCCCTTCTCTCGAAGCAGGGTGATCGCTTTTTCGTAGTCTCCATTAGTTTCGGTCAGGGCCTTTTTACAGTCCATCATTCCGGCCCCAGTCTGCTCTCGCAGCTTTTTGACCATTTCGGCAGTTATTGCCATTAGTTTTTCTCTCCGTATATGCAAGAGGGCCTCAGCCCTCGTATTCTATTCTATTCTTCTTCTGTGGTCACAGTTGCTTCATCGGCGTCAGGGGCGGCTTCCGCAGTCTCCGGGGTCTCGATGAATATCTGTTCGTCGCTCTCTACTGCTTCAGTGCTATCGTCGCCTTCCGATTCCTCGCCTTCAGCGAGATCTTCGGTTTCTTCCTCGGTCTCTTCCACTTCAGGCATAGGCCGAACTTCGTTGATAGCTTCCGCCATCTTGCCTGCCATCAGTTTGATAGCTCGGATAGCGTCGTCGTTGCCGGGGATAACGTAATCGACTTCGTCGGGGTCGCAGTTTGTGTCAACGATAGCGACAACCGGAATATCAAGCTTACGAGCTTCCAGCAGCGCGATCCGTTCTTTTTTGAGGTCGACGATAAAAATCGCTCCTGGCATCCCAGGCATCTCTTTGATTCCGCCCAGATACCCCTCCAGTTTATCGCGCTGTTCGCGCAGCTTGGCCGCCTCTTTTTTAGTGAGCTGCTCAAAAACTCCGTCTTCTTCCATCTTCTCAAGCTCTCGGAGTCTGCCGATGCGGGTCTGGATGGTGCTGAAATTGGTAAGCATTCCGCCCAGCCATCGTTGATTCACATAATACATCCCGCAAGCCTTCGCAGCGCTTTCGACTGCCTCCTGGGCCTGTTTTTTCGTCCCAACGAAAAGGATGTTTTCTCCGGCTGATGCGACTTCCTGGATGAACTCCCGAGCATCCTCGAAGAGTTTGAGCGTCTGATGGAGATCGATGATGTAGATCCCGTTGCGGCTTCCATAGATGTATCGCTTCATCTTTGGATTCCAGCGGTGAGTGCGGTGTCCGAAATGAACTCCGGCTTCAAGGAGTTCTTTCATAGTAATTGCAGGCAAATTAGTACCCTCCTCAGGTTGTAACTTCCCGTCTCATCCACCCGGGTCGCCATTCCGCCCAATTCTTCGGATAATATTCGAATAGCAGGACGAAACACCTCAGAGCCGGTCAGAGCACGGTGTGTGATGCCAAACCTCAAAATCATACCACATTGTAAAGCCCCTCGTCAAGGTCGTGAGCAAATCTCCCGCCATTCCCTCCTCCTGTGGGAGAAGGTTAGGCTCGGAATTATCTCTCCTGCTGCGAGGTTTAGTATACGCGTCCCCTCTCCTGGGGGAGAGGTTTAGCACACGTATTCCCTCTCCTGGGGGAGAGGGTCAGGGTGAGGGCGAAAACTTTCTTCAAGCACAATCTTTCATACTTCATCACCTCGCCCGGTTTGCCGGGCCTACCCCTCACCCCCGCCAGTTCGGTTTAGCATAATGACCCCCTCACCCCAGGAGGCTGTCTCAAAAGGGCCTCT